>Ga0208764_10000705_pt1 | contig 21535 bp, 20 predicted proteins | sample ETNtaG_18_FD_185762 | JGI IMG/M metagenome (GOLD analysis project Ga0208764, IMG submission 185762) | Marine microbial and viral communities from oxygen minimum zone, Eastern Pacific Ocean - ETNP201302SV91 (SPAdes) (version 2) | ecosystem: Environmental > Aquatic > Marine > Oceanic ... | reverse complement strand
CCAGCCACAACTTCTTCAACGGGGATTTTTTTAGTTCCCTCAAATCTTAAAAGTTTTGTTAATCTTCCTGCGTCAACTTTTTTTCCATCTAAATTAATTGCTTTAACATTTTGATTGATACGTGCAGTTCCTTGACCAATACGACCTACCAAGCATCTTCCCAAAAAACTATCAGCATATAAAAGTGTAGAAAGCATAGCAAAAGGTTTATCCACCTCTACTTTTGGAGCAGGAACATGTTGTAGCATCAAGTCTAACAAAGAATGTAAGTTTTCTTTTGGTTCAGATAATTCTTTTACCGACCAACCATCTCGCCCTGAAGCATAAAGAATTGGAAAATCTAATTGTTCATCTGTTGCACCTAATGCAACAAATAAATCAAAAACTTCATCTATGACTTCTTTGGGCCTAGCATCTTTTCTATCAATTTTGTTAATTATCACTATAGGTTTAAGTCCTTGTGCTAAAGCTTTTTTCATTACAAAGCTTGTGCCTGGAAGACATCCTTCCGCAGCATCAGTTAGAAGTATTACTCCATCAGCCATATCAAGAACTCTTTCTACTTCACTCGAAAAATCTGAGTGTCCCGGAGTATCAATAATATTAATTCTAGTTTCTTTCCATTTTATCGAAGCAGGTTTTGCAAGGATAGTTATTCCTCGTTCTTTTTCAAGATCGCCACTATCCATGACTCTTTCTTCAATTTTTTGATTGTCACGCCAAAGTCCACTTTGTTTCATAATGGAATCTATCAACGTAGTTTTTCCATGATCCACGTGCGCAACTATGGCTATATTTCTAATATTATTTTTCATTATTTAAAGTTCTTATAGTCTAATTTTAAAAATAAGAAATAGTTAACTAGGATTTTTTTTTAAAAATTCAATATAATCGACGACTTCTTTAAATCTCTCGTCTTCAATATCCTTATAACTTTTTTGAAATTTCGATTTTACCATTATAGCAATATGTGCATAAGGGTTTCTTCCCTTGGGGTGATTGGGGTGATCGGGCAATTGACCTAGTAAATAATCACCAGCTTCCTGTATGATTTTCCAGAGTTTACTTGCGTTTTCTTTGTTCAATTTTTTCCTTTTTTAATTTCCTTTTTTCTTTAAAAGTTAACTTAGGTTTTTTCATTGCGCTGCTATCTTTAAATGATTTTCCACTATATCTTTTTGACATTAATTTTATTTATTTTTTCTCAGCGTTGGATAAATCAACTCCTGTATCTGGATCAAGCGCAATACCGGCTGGCGTAATGTTTCTTGGCAGAGGAGTAAATGTAGAATCTGGATTCTCTTTGTAAGGTCTTTGAGTTGTTCTGAACATACCAAAGAAACCAATAATCATGTGAAAAATAAATAAATGAACAAAAAATCCATTTGTTCCATACCGGGTCATAAGCAATGTACAAACTAACGGTCCCATCATTGCTCCAATACCAAATATTATCTGCAATCCAGCTCCTGCAGCCACAAATTTTTCTTTTGGAATATAATCATTCACATAAGCAAGTGTTAGAGTGAATAATGGCAAGGCCATTCCAGCATATAAAGTTGCATATATAAAAAACATTACTTTATCCAAACCTAAACTTGTTGCTAAATACATATTTCCCAAAGAAGTTCCTGAAGCGTATATTGCAAGAATACAAAAAATTGAAGCAGCAAATGTACAAACAATTATTATCATTCTCCTATCGCTTTTGTCGGATAAAAAACCTATAGGCCATTGAAATATTCCTCCAGCGAAAGATATTAAAAATATTAATAGTGAAATTTCAAAAATTGAAAAATTCATAGTGGCTGCATAAACTGCCGCTAAAGTAAATATAGCTGAATGAATAAAGCCATTGCAAAACATACTAACTGCTGCCAAAGGTGAAATTTTGTATAAATTTTTAATATTTAATGATCCTAATTTTTGAAATTTTGGAGCTTTACGTTTTGTTAAAAGAATTGGCACTAAAGCAAGAGACAATAAAAGCGAAATTAATATAAATGGTTCATATTTTTCTGGGCTACTGAAATTCAACAAAAGTGATCCCGAAGATAGAGCAAGCAGAGTCAAAAGCATATAAATTGATAATAGTTGACCTCTTGTTCTATTAGTGGCTCGATCATTCAACCAACTTTCCATTACAATAAAAATAGCTACCAGACTATACCCAGTTAAAAATCTTCCTATTGTCCAAATAACTGGATTTACAAAAATTGCATGAATTAAAATACTTAAAGATGCCATGGATGCAAAAGCCGCAAAGACTCTTATATGTCCAACTTTAGAAACCATTCCAGGAATTGTATTGGCTCCAGCAAAATATCCTACAAAATATCCCGACATCATAATTCCTGTTGCAAGAACATTAAAATTTTCTATTACCGCTCTAACACCAAGCAGGTTACCTTGGAAACCATGCGCAATCATAAGTATTCCATAACCCGTAAAAAGAGCCCATGAATTTTTTAAAATTTTGTACATAATCTCAGTGAGTATTCCTTTTTATTTGAAAAGCAAGTAGATAATTATGATTTATTTTTTTAAAGCCAAAATGGAATGGATACCTATAGTGACAATAATTACTCCACCACCAATGATGGTTTGAAGACTTGGCTCTTCTTTAATCACCAACCATACCCAAAAAGGTCCAAAAATGGTTTCAAGCAAAAAGAAAAGATTAACCTCGGCTGCCGTAATGTATCTAGGCGCCAAAGTTACGCATACAAAAGGAATGGCGATACATACTACACACATTAAAGGAATAATAATTAGATCATTGTTTTCTAATTTTATTTGATCAACAAACATAAGAGCAAATAATGCAACAATTAATTTTCCGATCATTGCAGAAGGCACTAAACTAATTTTTTTAGCCGATCTTATAATGACAGCATTTACAGCTAAACCAGTTGCACAAACTAAACCTAAAAAATTTCCTACAAAATCTTCAGAATCTATTGCACCATAAAATATATAGATTACAGCCAGTGTTGTAATAATTATAGCCACCCATGTTTTTTGATCAGGATTTTCTTTTAAAAAAATTAAGCTGATAACCGCAGATAACATTGGAGCTAAAGCAACCATAACCAACGTGTTTGCTACATTCGTATTTTCAATTGAAACAACAAATACAGTACTTGTTATGGCAAATGTCAAAATAAAAGCCACACCATGCCAACCATTATCTAAAATTTTTTTAATTAAGCTGGATTTATAAATAAATAATAGACCAACTAAGATGGTCAAAAATGGAATAAATCCTCTATAAAAAATTAAATTCCACGAATCAATGTTTGAAAGACGTATTAAAAGAGAATCTGGCGTAATAAACAAGATACCAGTGAAGGCTAAAAGCATTCCTTTTTTTTGATCATTCAAATGCATAGTTTTTAGTAATAATTTATGTGACAAAATAAAAATATAATTACTATTGTTATTTATATATAATTATTTCTATAAACTGAAACATAATCATTAAAAAATGAAAATAAATTCGACACGCATTTTGATCATATTCAGCCTTTCTCTTCTAATAATAGGTTTGATTTTTTTTAATATTATTAATAAGAAAAATACCCAGATCGAATATTCTTCGACAGCAAAGTTGGGAATTCCTTTTGAATTAATAGATTCTAACGGTAGCAAAATAACGGAAAAAGCTTTTACCGATTCCCCAACAGCTTTGTTTTTTGGCTTTGCTCATTGTCCTGACGTATGTCCGCTCACTTTACACAGAATATCATTATTGATGGAAAAACTTGGAAAAAAACAAAAAAAATTAAATGTTTATTTTATTACTCTAGATCCGGAACGAGATACTTGGAAATTTCTCAACGAGTATTTAAAATCTTTTAATGAAAGAATTGTTGGAATAACTGGGGAATCAAAAAAAATTAAAGCTCTAGCAAAATCATGGGGCATACATTCAAAAAAAGTTTCTTCCCAAGGAGAAAATTATTTAATCGATCATACCGGGTTGGTTATTTTGTTAGATCAGAATGGTAATTTTTCGAGTACCATTGATTACAAAGATGATTTTGAATCATCCCTAAAAGCAATCAAAAGTATTTTGTAGATTACAAATAAGGTTTTCTGTTAAATATTTTTTTAACATAAGGCTCAAAATCTTTAAGAGTTAATGATTTAAAATTAGGATCAAAAGATTTTTGATCCCAATTTTCACAAAAATTAATTGTATCTTGATAGTATTTATGCTCTTTGTACTTGTCTCTTTGGTTTCTATTGCCCCCTAAATGATGTGCATAATAGTACATTTGAAACTCACCATGTTTTTGTACTATCCAATGAGTTTTTTCACTCACATAAGGTTTAAGAACGGCAGCGGCATATTCTGAATGATTTAACGGAGCCAACTCATCTCCAATATCGTGCAGTAGTGCCGCAACAATCATTTCATCACCAGCATGGTCATTTAATGCTCGAGTCGCCGTTTGTAAAGAATGCTCTAATCTTGTTATTTGATATCCTTCCAAAGTATTACTTAGTCCGCTCATAAAATTAATTAGTCTATCAGCGGTGCCTTCTATATATTTTTTTTCGTGTTTATCCAAAAGAAGATACTCTTCTTTTGTGCCATCTTTCATCTGTTTGAATTTTACTTTTTCCATTTCAGGTTAAATTTTCTTTCTAAAAATCTTAATTTACCTTCAGTAGAATCATGGTCAATATAGCAACCTTTTAGAAATCTTTTTCCTCCCTGTTCATCAAAAGAAGTTCTTCCATGCAGGGTTCGGTAATTATCGAACATTATTATATCTCCTGTTTCCAATTTAAATTTTAACTCAAATTTTTTTGAAGCACATAATTTTGAAAATAATTTTCTTGCTTTGTAGAATTTTTCTAATTTATTTTTTTCTAAAACAGGTACATAATCCAATCTATGACTATGCCTTATCTGTTTTGTGTTTCTATTCTCATCTAGCTCAATTATTTCTCCCCAATTTTCAAGAATTACATCTTTATCTACAAATCTATATCTCACTTTTGTAGTAGAAAGTATTTTGAATGAATCTTTATGATTTTTTTTTAAATATTCAGCTACCGCGAATCCGTCCACTACTGTTGAAAAACCTCCTTTTGTTTCATTATAAATACAGTGTAATAGCTGGATGCAAGGGACGGGTTTTCTATAGGGATTATCAGTATGAGCTGCTATGTGGTGGCTGGTATAAGCGAGGTCATTATAATTTTTTTCAGATCTGACATTAAATGTAGTACCAAAATTTGTTGGACGAACTGTTCCAATTGAATTAGCAAATTTTACAAGAAAATTTTCATCAGTAGGTGTTTTTTTTATAAGAACAAAACCATATTTATAGAAATTCTGCAATAAATCATACATGCTTATAGTATCAAACATGTTCTCTCTATAATTTGTTTCCATTTTATATTTCAGTTTTGAATCCCACAAGATGGGTTTTTCATAAGGTAAATTTTTATTTAATTCATAAAACAATTCTTTAATGTCATAATCAAAATTAATTCCGTCATTGAAGTTTACATTCAAGTGTCCATTAGATATTGAGGCTTTTTTTATTTTTAAATTAATATTTAATTCAGACGGATCATATAATCTCTGATCGGTATTTTTATCATGTAATTTGTTCAATCTGGCTCTTTCTCGAAGCCACATCGGATGTATTTCTAATTTCTTTTTTGGCAATTTTAAAAATACTTTATTTTTTGCAATTTCAATTCTCACGTTATTATCCTATATTTTTTTATTGTTATCCTCAATAATAAGATGTACTCACACTTTAGTTTATTGATTTAAATCAAACATGAAAATACAAGATATATTCATAGCATTATTGGTGCCTATAATTTTAGGTTTTGGTTTTGTAATTGCAAAACCTGCTATGGAATATTTTCCACCATATTTATTAATGGGTATGCGTTTTACAATACCAGCTTTAATACTGGTTTGGTGGTTTCCTCTTCCCAAAGGATTATATTTAGATTTATTTAAAGTTTCATTTATAGGTAGTACTCTACAATACGGACTTACTTACACAGGTTTAAATATTATAGATGCGTCTTCGGCTGTTCTCCTTGTTCAACTTGAAGTTCCTTTTGGGATTGTAATTGCATTTTTTTTATTAAAAGAAATTCCGTCTGCAAAAAATATATTCGGGCTGGTTATCGCTTTTGTTGGAACTTATATTTTAACAGGCGCACCAAATCTTCAAGGTAAATATATTGGTGTTTTATTAGTTTTATCTGGAGCCTTTACATGGTCACTTGGAGCGGTTATGGCAAAATCTCTTAGCAAAAAAATAGAAGCATTTGCATTAATGACTTGGCTTTGTGTGTTTTCTGGACCGATGTTGTTATTGATCTCATTAGTTTTTGATGGAAATCCAATTACATATTTTTTATCCGCAAATATTAATAGCTGGTTAACAGTAATTTTTTTAGGTTTTTTTTTACAACCAATTGGTTATGGAGCATGGTACTATGTTTTAAGAAGATATCCGGTCAATAAAGTTATGCCGGTATTACTTATGTTGCCAGTAACAGGGTTAATAACATCTATTTTTTTACTAGGAGAAGATCCTCCAAAACAAGTCTTTCTTGGAGGTTTGATTATAATTTTGGGAGTCGCTTTGATATTATTTACAAAAAAAAATAAAAAAAATGAATAAGTCATTGCCCAAGAGTGCAAAAGCAGTAATTATAGGTGGAGGCATAGCCGGGTGTTCTTGTGCCTATCACTTAGCAAAATTTGGATGGAAAGATGTTATTTTGCTTGAAAGAGACCAGCTCACTTCGGGTACCACTTGGCATGCAGCTGGATTGGTTAGTCAGTTAGGCCCTACAGCAGCTGTTACAAAAATAAGAAAATATTCTTTAGAACTTTATAAAAAATTAGAAAAAGAAATTGATTTTTCAAGTGGCTTGAAATTGAATGGTGCACTTTCAATAGCTACAACAAAAGAAAGATGGCAAGAACTATTAAGACAAGCAACAACTGCTCAATTATATAATGTTAATGTTGAAGTTTTAAATATTGAACAAATTAAAAAAATTTATCCAATAATTAATGAAGAAAGTATACAAGGTGGAATTTTTATGCCAGGGGATGGCCAAGCCGATCCAGTGGGTGTCACTAATTTATTAGCAAAAGCCGGAAGAAAAGAAGGTGTTAATATATTTCAAAATTCACCAGTTCAAAAAATTCTTACAAAAAATGGAAAAGTGTGTGGTGTTAAAGTTAATAATGAAACAATAGAATGTGAATACGTGGTGTTGGCAACTGGAATGTGGTCAAGGCAAATTGGAGAGGATATGGGTATTAATATTCCATTGTACCCAGCAGAACATTTTTATGTAATTACTGAACCAATGAACGATCTTCCAAAAGATATTCCTGTTCTTAGAGATTTTGATGATAGTTTGTATTTAAAAGAAGATGCAGGAAAAATGTTAATTGGAATTTTTGAAGGTAAATCAATTCCAGCATTTAATAAAACAAATAGAATACCAGAAGATTTTTCGTTTGGTGAATTTCCGGAAAATTTTGAGCATTTTGAACCTTATTTAGAGGCGTCTTTAAAAAGAGTTCCAATTTTAAAAAAAGCTGGGATAAGAAAATTTTTTTCTGGACCAGAATCTTTTACTCCGGACACAAATACATTATTAGGCGAAGTTCCAGAAATTAGAAACTTTTTTGTTTGTTGCGGATTTAATAGCATTGGAATTGGAAGCGGGGGAGGAGCGGGAAAAGTGACAGCCGAATGGATGATGGAAGGTCATATTAATGAAGATTTATTTATATATGATATAAAAAGATTTCAAAAATTCCATTCAAAAATTAACTTTATCAAAGAAAGGATAACCGAAACTTTGGGAGACTTGTATGGAATGCATTGGCCATATAAACAACACAAAACTTCAAGAAATGTAAAACTACTTCCATATCACGAAGATTTAAAAAAAGCCGGCGCATGTTTTGGAGTTTCGTCAGGTTATGAGCGACCGTTGTGGTTTGCTTTAAATAAAGAAAAACCAGAAATTAAATATAGTTATAATTTTCAAAATTGGTATCCATCAGTAGAGTTTGAAACAAAAAATGCGAGAGAGAATATCGGTTTATTCGATTTAACTGCTTTTTCTAAATATGATTTAAAAGGAGAAAAAACCTATAGTGAATTGCAAAAAATTTGTACCGCCAATGTTAAAAATGAAATTGGAAAAACTACTTATACACAAATGTTAAATAAAGATGGTGGAATTGAAACTGATTTAACAGTTGTTTGTATGGATAAAAATTATTTTAGAATTGTGACTTCTGCAGCAAATAAAGAACATGATAAGTTTCATATTTTAAAATATTTATCAAAAGAAGTAGAATTTAAAGATGTTACTGATGAAGTCGCGTGCTTTGGTATTTTTGGTCCAAAAAGCAGAAATCTAATGTCAAAATTATCAAATGACGATTTTTCAAATGAAAATTTTAAATTTGGAACAGGTAAAGAAATAAAAATTAGTAACAAAAAAATTTGGGCACAAAGATTATCTTACGTAGGTGAGTTAGGCTTTGAACTTTATATAAAAATGAATGAATCAAAAGAGATATACAATTTGATAGTAGATAAAGGAAAAAAACTTAACCTTTCTCATTGCGGAATGTTTGCTATGGACACAATGAGAATGGAAAAAGGATATTTACATTGGGGGCACGATATATCACCAGAAGAAAATCAATACGAAGCAGGTTTAAAATTTGCAATAAGCTTCAAAAAAAATACTGATTTTGTAGGAAAAAAAGCAATTGAAAAAATAAAAAATAAAAAAATTAAAAAAAGAATGGTAACCTTCACATTAAAAAATAATAAACCAGGGTCACCATTGTTGCTTCATGATGAACCTATATATTGCGAAGGTAAAATAGTGGGCAGAACCACATCAGGAAACTATTCATTTAAATATAAAAAAAACATGTCTTTTGGATATATAAATTTAATTTCTCCAATAGAAGAATTGGCAAAGAAAAATTTCTTTATTGAAGTTGAAAAAAAACAGCACGAAGCAGTTTTGCAAACTCGACCACTTCATGATCCAGAAAATAAAATAATAAAGGGTTAAATATGGATAAAATTAAAAAAAAAGACCAATTAAGTTATTTTAAATTTTTAAACTCTCTTCCAAAAAAAATAAACAAATTATATTTTGGAAAATTAAAAGGAAAATTTAAATTAAATAATAAATCTAAAAAAATAAAAAATTTTGATCCGGTTACAAATATCGACAAGGCGCTTGAATTATTTTTAAGAAAAGAGATATCCAAAAAATTTCCAAATGATGGAATAATTGGAGAAGAATTTAAAATTAAAAAAAGCAAAAACGATTTCACATGGGTTGTAGACCCGATCGATGGAACCAGATCTTTTATAATAGGAAGTCCAACTTGGAGTAATTTAATAAGCGTGAACTATAAAGGCATCCCAACTTTTGGTTTAGCAAATTTTCCTATGCTAAAAAAATATTTTATAACTGGTACAAACAAAAAATCTTATTTGATAGAAAATAATAAAACTAAAACACTTAAAGTTTCTCGATCATTACCGTTAAAAAAATCTAAAATTGCAGGTGATTTTTTTGGCTGGCTTTCCTTAAATCAACAAAATAAAATTAACAAATTAACAAAATTAATTAATTTTCCATGTGCGGATGCCCTAAGTTACTGTTCGCTTTGTGAAGGCAAAATCGATGCCGTCTTGCAATGCAAAAATAAAATTTGGGATATTCATTCAATAATACCATTAATTAGAAATGCAGGAGGAGTTATTACTACTTGGAAAGGAAAAGATCCAAAAAATGGTGGCAATATAGTTGCAAGTTCAAATAAACAATTGCATAGGAAAATATTAAATTTACTTAAACCTATTCTTTAGGGTAAAATTATTAAAAATGATTTTAAAGACAGATAAAGTAATAAAAGAATATACGGATTATAATGGTCATTTAAATGTGGCTTACTATGTGCGCATTTTTGATATGGCCGCAGATGTAATGTTAGATAATTTTAACATGGGAGGAGAATCTGCAAAACAAAATAGCAAAACAACTTTTGTTGCTGAGATGCATACAATTTACAAACAAGAAGTTAGGCTAGGAGAAGAAGTTGAAACACATTTAACCTATCTTAATCATGATAAAAAAAGAATTCAATACAGACTATCTATGTTTCATAAGGAAAAAAAATATCTTGCTGCGACAAATGAAGTTTTGTCTCTGTATGTAGATTTGAGCAAACGAAAAGTTGTTGAATTTGATTCAGATAGATTAAAGATTATGGATGATTTTATAAAAAAAAATTCATCAAAATTTAATGTAGAAAATCTTGTTTTTTCTAATAAATTAAAAAAATAAAATTTACTTATACTTCCTGTGTTACTTCGTGAAATTGCTCACCCAAATTATCAATAGATAATTTAATTTTGTCACCTGGTTTTAAGTACGTGGGAGGTTTCATTCCCATTCCAACACCAAATGGTGTTCCTGTAGTCACAATGTCTCCTGGTTCTAGAGACATAAAATTACTTATATATGAGAGCGCATAGTTAATATTAAATATCATTTTGCCTGTGTTACCTTTTTGCATATTTTTACCATTAATGTCTAAGTTCATTTTAAGATTTTGAACGTTGGCTATCTCATCTTTCGTAACCAAATATGGTCCGATAGGTCCAAAGGTATCACCGGATTTACCTTTTACCCATTGTCCTAATTTTTCTAATTGCCACTCTCTTTCGGTCACATCATTTACTAAGCAGTATCCAAAAATATAATTTGGTGATTCAGATTCTTTAATATATTTTGCTTTCTTGCCTATAATAAAAGCAATTTCAACTTCCCAATCTAATTTTTTTGAACTTTTTGGCATTATAATATTATCGTTTGGTCCGCAGATACAACTGGTAGCTTTCATAAAAAAAATAGGTTCAGTTGGTATTTTTGCCCCATATTCTATAGCATGATCAGAATAGTTTAATCCGATACCAATAAATTTTCCTGGTTTATTAATACAAGAACCAATTCTTGTTGATTTAGGAATTTCAGGAAGTTTTGTTAGATCAGTTTTTTTTAATTTTTCTAAAATTTTAAAATTAATATTTTCAGGATTTAAATCAGATATATATGAGCTTAAATCTCTTATTTTGTTATTTTTATCCAGCACAGCAGGTTTTTCTTTACCTTTGGAGCCACATCTTAAAAATCTCATAATTAGTTTTCTCTTTTATGTTATAGTTTTTCTCCATCAAAAACAGGAACATCTTTAAATTTAAAAGTATCAACACTATCCAAACAAGCAACATTGAATTCGTAATTTTCAGGATTTGTGTATGATTTATGATGTGTATATATACCACATATAGAACAAAAAAAATGTTCAGCTTTATTTTTTCCAAATTTATAAAGTTTTAATTTATCAGATCCTTTTATTATTTTTAAATTTTTTAATTTTATTTTAGCCATAATGGAACCGCGTTTTTTGCATAAAGAACAATTACACCTCACTATTTCTTCAAGGCCATTATTCAATTTCAATTCAATTTGAACTTCTTTGCAATGGCAGGTTAAATTTTCTATTTTATTAATTTTGTTCACAATTTAATCCGCTAAACCATCTGTACGTCTAGCACTTCTTTCATAATGTATAGGCAAAACTTTTCCATATATGGCTTTTGAGTGTTCAGGAGTGTTTACTCTCCAAGGGTCTAAAACATATGCGGGGATGCAAAGATATCTTGAACGATCACCCTCTATTTTTGTAACACGATGAAGTGTGAAACGTCCTTTAAAGATTTGTAGATCTCCCGACTCCAATTCTAATTGACGAACTCTTTTGCGATCTCCATCAAGTATTTTTTTAACTTCTTCGAAATTTTCATTGCCTGGCTCTCGTATATTTGGGCAGTACTCAAATATTCCGCCTTTTTCAGGTTTTTGTATCATTATACTTAACGTGAACTCACAACTATCAAAATGCCAAGGAAGAATACCATCCGGATTCATGACGTTATAAGCATGACATGCCAAAGGATCAGCCCATCGATAAATTGGAGATACATCAAGACAAGCGGACACGAATTTTAAAAGCTCTTCCTGTTCATAAAGAAATTTCATTTCCGAGTCTTTTTCAAAAAGGTCTGAGTTTAAGTAACCATTATCACGATTCATAAATATTCTTTTTGGATGATCTTTTGGTAACGAAGGATCGTCTTTAGAATATAAATATGCATTGATATTTTGTTTTGACATATATACTGCATTGAGTTGTTTTTTTAACTCAGCATTCATTATTTTTAAAGATTTAGGCAAAATAAAATTAGGTATAGTGGCGCAACTGAATTTATCTAAATCGTTCTTACATTTTTTGATTAATTCTTTTATTAATGGATTACTTAGATCTTGGATTGGGTATTTTTTAAGATCCACAATAGTTTCTAATCGATCATTCATTTTATATATTTTTACAAATCCTTAACGAGTCATAAATTGCTGCATGAATATTTCTACTAGAGACAGCATCACCAACTCTATACAAATGGTAATTGCCTTTTGGGTTTTTGGAAATCTCATTAAAACCTCCTTTTATTAAGCTTTTATAATCAACAACACCTTGATTAATGGAGTCTTTTTTTAAATTAAAATAAAGATCGTCAAGCGGAACTGTCCCGTGTTCTACAACGACTTGTGAAATTTCTTTAGTTTCTGTTTTGTCTGAATAATCAGAAGTTACTGACACAACTAATCTATTGTCTCTTTTTTTCACTCCTTTTAATCTTTTGCTAATTGTAATATTAACCCCTTTCTCAATGAAATTTTTTGCATAAGGCACATAATTCATACCCCCAACTTCTGGAGAAAAAAATCTTTCAGGCGATATAATTTCTAACCTTGAACCTTTGTTTGCAATAATTTCTGCAGCTTGAAGACCAGGAAAGGATCCATTGTCATCATACAATATAACATCATCTTGAATGTTTACGTTTCCTGAAATTATGTCCCAAGTTGAAGAAACTAAATCTGAACCCTCTTCTAAAATTTTTGTATTAGGGATGCCTCCTGTAGCAACAATTATAATGTTTGGTTTTTCAGATAGAATGTTTTCTGTTGTAGCTAGACAATTGTAATTTATTTTAACATTATATTTTTTACATATTGATAATCTCCAATCTATAATTCCAATCATGTCTTTCCTCTTAATTGATCTGCATATCAGATTAATTTGCCCACCCGCAGAACTTGCGGCTTCAAAAACAACAACCTTGTGTCCTCTTTGAGCGCATACCCTCGCAGCTTCTAAACCTGCGGGGCCAGCACCAATTACAACTACTTTTTTTATAGTTTTTGTTTTAGAATTTATTTCATGGGGCATAAATTTTTCACGCCCAGTAGCAGGATTGTGAATACAAAGCGTCTCTCTTCCTTCATAAATTCTATCTAAACAATAGGTTGCTCCAACGCACGGCCTAATACTATCTTCTCTATTTTCAATAATTTTTTTAACTATATGAGGATCAGCAATATGAGCTCTTGTCATTCCCACCATATCTAGTTTCCCATTTGCAATAGCGTGTCTTGCTGTTGCCACATCGTTTATTTTTGCAGCATGAAAAATAGGAAATTTTGTTTCTTGTTTTATTTCACCAGCGAAATCTAAATGTGGTGCAGAAGCCATACCCTGCAAAGGAATTACTTTGGTAAGAGCAGCATCTGTATCAATATGACCTTTTATGATGTTTAGAAAATCAATTTTATTTGTTGAAATAATTTTTTTTGCGATTTGTATTCCTTCTTCTTTACTTAATCCAATTTTCCAATCTTCATCTGTGACCATACGCACTCCTACAACAAAATCTTTTCCCACTGATTTTCTTATTGAATCAATTACTTTCAGTGAAAAAGCAGTTCTATTTTCTATATTTCCTCCAAATTTATCTTGCCTTTTATTTGTTGCTGGTGACCAAAAGGAATCTAATAAATGACCGTAGGCCTCTATCTCAATACCATCCATTCCAGCGGCCTGCATTCTTTGAGCCGCCTCTCCGTAATCTTTAATAATTCTATCTATATCCCAGTCCTCAGCTTCTTTTGGAAATGATCGATGAGCCGGCTCTCTTATAGGAGAAGCTGATAGAACCGGAAGCCAATCCGAATGATTCCAACTTGTCCTTCTTCCAAGATGAGTTATTTGAATCATTACTTTTGTTCCGTATTCATGACATTCGTCAGTTATTTTTTTTAACCATGGAACTATTTCATCTTTATAGGCATGCAAGTTATTATAAGCAGGAGGTGAATCTGGGGATACTACCGCACTGCCAGCTGTCATTGTAAGAGCAATTCCACCTTTGGCTCTTTCAAGATGGTAAAGTCTATAACGATCTTTTGGCAATCCTTCTTCTGCGTAAGAAGGCTCGTGTGCAGAAATCATCAATCTGTTTTTAAATTCTAAATGCTTAATCTTGTATGGTAGCAGCAAAGGGTCGTTTTTCATGACTGGTATCATTTTTCACGATAGCGACCCTTTGCGCAAGCTTAATATTTCATCTCTTTATTAACTTTTTTTAGGCTTGAATCTGTCCCATGATGAAAGTGCTTGCTCATATCAGGGGAGTATTTTTGTGCTATTGGATTTTTACCAATCGCAATAGCCATTTCTCTTATGTGATGAGATTCTGCTCCACAGCAAATACCAATAAAATTAATTTTTTTATCCAAACAATCTTTTGCAAATTCTGCCATTTCAAATCGATTGCACAAAAGATTATCTAGAGCTGCAGGAAATGCATTGCCACCTGGGATACAATCACAACCAGAGTCGGTAATATTCAAAAAAGTTGGTTCTTTTTCTGTTGTTCTGTAAGGAACCGGAAGTCCAGCAACATGACAAGAAACTTTTCCTCTTACTTTTTCTAATAATTTCATTGTCATTTTTGGACCACGGAAACAATTAAGGCCAACAACATCAGCGCCTAAATCTTCCATGATTTTACACGCGTCTTCTGCTGAATAGCCATCTCTAGTTTTATCACCTCGAGGAATTGCAAAATTTGCTACAGCTATTAGACCTGCATCTTTAATTGCTTTTAAAGCAATTTTCATTTCTTCAGCCCAGTAAATAGTTTCAGCAACAACAAAATCCACATTAGCTTCTTTTGCCCATTGAATTTGTTCCTCATACATTTTTTGGCATTCCTTTATGGTTTTTTTGTCACCAGGATCATAAATATTTGTATTAGCCACATCTCCACAAACCATTAAATCTATTTCTGGAAAAGCTTTCCTGGCATCATGTGCAATCTTAAGAGCATTTTTTTGTAATTGCTCAAGAAGGTTTTCTTTACCAATTATTCTTAGTTTTTCTCTATGCCCATAATACGTAAAGGCTTGAACAACATCAGATCCTGCACGAATAAAATCTCGATGCACTTCCGCAAGAACTTCTGGATGTTCTAAAACTACTTCAGGCACAAAAGGGCCGGCTTGGAGATAACCTCTTCTTTCCATTGCAAAAAGATATCCTTCAGCACAAAGAACAGGTCCTGCATTTAATCTTTCGATTAAATTTTTTTTCTTATTACTCATTTTACACTCCTTTTTAGTGCTTCGACAAATGTCAGGTGCACAATTTGGTTAAATACCCAGTTTTCAATTGAAATAAATTTCCAAAAAAAAACCACCGGCTAAAGCAGTGGTTTATCAAACTCGCTTTAGCTGGATTTTTTAAGCGCCCGCAATCTGACTCAAATCAGCGCTATGCATCAATTTAACCATCCGATTCTATTTTTGTCAATAATTAATAGTTTTTAAATTTTAGTCTATTATTAAAAATCCTGGACATTCCCCCAGATCCGCTGGTATATCCAAAATACAGATGTTTTTAAAAGTGCTTGAAAAACTAGGAAGGAAGAAAATTGTTATGGATAGAGGCATAACACATCCTGACTATGCAAAAGCAAAACCATGGATGAACAGATATTATATTTTATTTAGACATCGTCCCAAATGGTTTCCTTTCAATATACTTATTCACGAAATGCTCGACGATGATCATGGAGAAGGAGTTCATAATCATTTATGCCCATATATCACAATTATTCTAAGGGGAGGGTATTGGGAAACTTTGAAAGATGGAAAACATTGGAGACCAGCAGGATATGTTGGTTTTCGCTCAGCAGACAATTTACACAGAGTTGATTTACAGCCCGGAACCAAGCCCATGACTCTTTATATACCAGGACCTTTTGGGTTAAGAAAAAAACCAAGAGCAGCTTATAAACAAATTTTTTCTCATAAAAAATAATAGTTGTTATTGTTAACACGATGAACCATATTAATATTAACTAACATTTTGATAATAAGACGATGAAAAGAAGAATACAAACTTATCTCAAAACTGCTGGAAAAGATTATTCATCCAGATCAGTTAATCCTCCTGTGGTTCGGGCATCAACAATTTTATTTAAAACAATGCAAGAACTGAGAAAGCATCAAAAAGATATAGCAAAGGGAAAAGACGTAGACCATTGGGATTATGGAAGACAAGGTACCCAAACAACAGTTCAATTACAAAAAATGCTTAGAGGATTAGAAGAAGCTTATCAAGTTTTTTTAACACCCACAGGTTTTGCCGCTGTTGCTTTAGGAATCATGAGCATATGTAGACCAGGAGATGAAATAGTATTATCAGACGGTGTGTATAGACCAACACAAAAACTCACAGATAATTTACTTAAAGAATTTAATGTAAAAGCTGTTTGGTATAATCCAAGCAGTTTTGAAGATTTGAAAAATAAAATTACAAAAAAAACTAAACTTATTTATGTTGAAAATCCTGGTAGCAATACTTTTGAAATGAATGATTTAGGAAAAATAGTTTCTCTAGCGAAAAGCAAAAATATATTTACTGCAATTGATAATACTTGGGCGACAGCATATTTTTTTAAACCATTAAAGTTAGGTTTTGATATATCAATCACATCTGCAACTAAATACTATTCTGGTCACTCTGATGTAATGGCAGGGACTGTTGCTGTTAATAAAAAAGCTTATAAAAAAGTTTGGTGGTATAACCATGTTTCAGGTTACAGACTATCCGCAGATGACGCATATATGGTTATGAGAGGTTTAAGAACTCTAGATATAAGATTAGAGAAACATCAAGAAAATACAAGAAAAGTTATTAATTTTTTGAAAACTCAAAAAAAAATATCTAAAATATTATATCCCTACAAACCTTCCTCAAGGGAATTTAAATTATTGAAAAAATATTATTCAGGGGCTTCTGGTTTATTAAGCTTAATAATAAAAAGTAAAAGTAAAAATTCGGTATATAAATTTGTCAATTCATTGGAACTATTTGGAATCGGTTATAGCTGGGGTGGTTTTGAAAGTCTCGCAGTTTATACTGATCCTGTAGAACTTGGAACAAGGCGCTATTTCAAATTAGAAAAAAATGAACATCTTGTGCGTCTACATATCGGATTAGAAAATGTTCAAGATTTGATTAATGATCTTAAAAGAGCATTAAGATTTATTAAGTGATATAATTATTATCGAATGGATACTCAAAACATTATAGAGAAGGTTTTTCCTGAAACAAAAAAGATTTTATCCGAATTAATCAAATTTCAAACTGTATCAGGAACTTCAAATCTTGCATTAATTGAATATTGTGAAAAAAAATTAAGTAAAGTTGGGGCTTCATCTTTTAGAACCTCAGATGAAGCAAAAAAAAGATTTAATTTATTTTCAACATTGAATGGAAAAGGAAAAGTAAATGATGGTGGAATTATTTTATCGGGACACACCGATGTAGTCCCCGCTTCCCCAAAAGAATGGAAGTCAGATCCGTTTGTTTCAACAGAAAAAAATAACAAAGTTTATGGAAGAGGCACTTGTGATATGAAAGGATTTATAGCATGCAGTCTGGCTTTGGCGCCCTATTTTGCTTCTCAAAATTTAAAAAAACCAATTCATTTTTCTTTTACCTATGACGAAGAAACAGCATGTCAAGGAGCCCCTGTAATGATCAAAGAACTTAAAAAACGTAATTTCAAATGTTCAGTTTGTATTGTAGGTGAACCAACAAACATGAAAGCTGTCCAGGCACATAAAGGGTGTTATGAATATTCAACTTATTTTACAGGTTTAGCTGGACACGGATCCGCTCCTGATAAAGGCGTCAACGCAGTTGAATATGCTACAAGATTTATAAATAAACTTTTAGAGATAAGAGAAGAACTTAAAAAAAGAGAACCAAAAAATTCTGTTTTTATTCCTCCTTATACAACTCTAGGGGTTGGTAGAATAAAAGGTGGGTTAGCAAGAAATGTTATTGCTGATCAATGTGTAGTTGATTGGGAACTTAGACCAGTAATCCCAGAAGATGGTGAGTTCGCAAACAAAGCCATGGATGCTTATGTAAAAGATATTCTATTGCCAGAGATGAGAGAAGTTTACCCAAAAGCAGACATTAAGAAAGAAATTATTGGAGAGATTATTGGATTTAATAAAGAAGAAGATTCCGAAGCTATAAATCTTGTTTGCAATTTAACAGGTGATAATTCTAGAGAAGCTGTTTCTTTTGGTACGGAAGCGGGTTTATTCCAAGAAATAGGAATTAGCACTGTTGTGTGTGGCCCTGGATCGGTTGAGCAAGCTCACACAATTGATGAATTCGTATCGTATGAACAGCTTAAAAAATGTTTGGCTTTATTAATTCAAATAGGTGATTTTGCAAAAAATTAATTATCGTTCCAACCGCTAACAGCTTTTACTTCAAGATATTCTTCTAAACCCAAAACACCTGCTTCACGTCCAATACCAGAATGTTTATATCCTCCAAAAGGAGCGTCTGGTGCAAGTCCCGCCCCATTTATATCAACCATTCCTGATCTAAGTTTTCTTGCTACTCTATTTGCTTTTTTCTGATCTTGTGTTTGAATAAAATTTAAAAGTCCATAAGGTGTATCGTTTGCAATTGAAATTGCTTCGTCCTCAGTTTCAAAAGGTATGATTGATAATACTGGACCAAAAATTTCTGTTCTAGCAATCTGCATATTGTTGTTAACATCTGCAAAAGCTGTTGGCTTAACAAAATATCCTTTATCTAATCCTTTTGGTTTTCCTGTTCCTCCAGCTACCAGTTTAGCCCCTTCATCAATTCCTTTTTGAATTAATGTTTGTATTTTATCGAATTGAGTTTTTGAAACTACTGGTCCTATGTGTCCGCCTTTTTTTGAAGCTAAATCAACTTTCAATTTATCTGCGACTTCTTTCACTTTCTCTACTGTTTTATTGTAAATAGATTTTTCAACCAACATCCGGGTTGGAGCATTGCAAGATTGTCCGGTATTTCTAAAACATCTCATAGCTCCTCTTTCTACCGCTTCTGAATCTGCATCTTTAAAAATAATATTTGCACCTTTTCCTCCCAGTTCTAAACTAACACGTTTAAAATCATTTGCTGCATTTTGAGAAATGAGAGCACCGGCCCTTGTTGACCCAGTAAAAGAAATCATATTTACATCTGGATGGCTGGTTAGAGCATTTCCCGTAACAGCTCCATCACCATTTACCAAATTAAATACTCCAGGTGGAAATTTTACTTCATCAATCATTTCTGCTAACAACATTGAAGAAAGGGGAGCTATCTCCGAAGGTTTTAGAACCATAGTACATCCTGTTGCTAGAGCGGGAATTACCTTTAAACAAACTTGATTCATTGGCCAATTCCATGGAGTAATTAAAGCACACACACCTTTTGGCTCATATAAGATTTTATTATTTGGCGCGTGTTCTCCCAATATTTTTTCAAACTTATAATCTTTTAAAACTTTAATGTATGATTTTATATGACTGGCTCCAGTTCCAGCTTGAAGTTGTGTTGAAAAATCAATTGGCGCGCCCATCTCTAAAGAAATAGCTTCTGCCATTTCAGCCCATCTTTTTTTATAAAGGGAATACAAAGACTCTAATAATTTTATTCTTTCTTCTTTTGAAGTGAAAGCCCAACTTTCAAAAGATTTTGTTGCTGCGTTTACAGCAATATTAATATCTTCGGAACTTCCTAAAGAAATAACCGCACAACTCTCTTCGGTAGAAGGATTAATGACATTAAAATCATTCTTTTTCTTTGGATCTACCCATTTACCATTAATATAGAATTTTTTTTTATCTTGCATGATGAGAAATTAACCTATCCTTTTACTTTTGCAAATAAATTAGTTAATTCGTAAACAATCGTGGCTGCCGCCAAAGAAGTAACTTCAGCGTGATCATAAGCTGGAGAAACCTCTACTACATCAGCTGATATTAAATTTAAACCTGACAAGCCTCTAATAACGTTTACAATTTCTCTTGTAGTCATTCCAGCAACCTCAGGTGTACCTGTGCCTGGAGCAAAAGCTGGATCAAGTACATCAATATCAATTGATAGGTATAATGGATTGTTTCCAACTCTATCTCTTATTCTTTTTACAATTTTATCTATTCCTTCTGTCTGAAATTCATCGCAGTGAATAATTTTGAAACCAAATTTTGCATCATTTTTTAAATCTTCAGGACTATATAATGGTCCGCGTATCCCAACATGCATCGATGCGTTATCTAAAAATAAATTTTCTTCTCTTGCTCTTCTAAAAGGAGTTCCATGAGTATAAGGAGCACCAAAATAAGTATCCCAAGTATCCAAGTGAGCATCGAAATGAACTAAAGCGACAGGACCTTTGTTTATTTTATTAACAGCTTTAAGTAAAGGAAAAGCAATTGTATGATCTCCTCCCATACTAATTATTCCACCAACTTTATTTAATAAATCTAAAGCACCTTTTTCTATTTGTTGGATTGCTTCATTAATATTAAATGGATTGCAGACAATATCTCCCGCATCAGCTACTTGTTGCACTTTGAATGGTTCAATGTCGTAATTTGGATGATAGTTTGTTCTAAGATGTCTTGAAGCTTGTCTGATACTTTGTGGGCCAAACCTTGCTCCCGGTCTGTAACTAGTTCCTGCATCAAAAGGTATTCCAACAATTGCAACATCACAACTTTTCACATCTCTCATTTCTGGCAATCTTGCAAATGTAGATGGACCAGCAAATCTTGGAACTTTAGTTCCGCTAACTGGTTGAATTGGATTTTTGGTTTTTTCTTTTTTTTTCATAAATTTAATCATTATCCGTTAGTCCCGCTCCCGCTCCTGTTTTTTTTAGGCTATCAGACTCATCCACAAAAGTCTCTTCTGAAAGTTTATATAATTCCTTCCAATCTTGCTTTGAAAATGAATTCTTATTTTCCATGAATTCTATATTTACTACTTTAGCTATTGATTGAGCTTGTTTTTCAATATCTTTTGAAAAAATAGATTTATCAAAATTTAACAAGAAACTTGATTTGTCAAATTGAACCAATATTTTTTTGCTCATTATCTCAGATGCTCTGCTAATAAAAGGCAGCATAAGCAAAGGATAGCTTACATTATAAAATT
>Ga0208764_10000703_pt1 | contig 21554 bp, 21 predicted proteins | sample ETNtaG_18_FD_185762 | JGI IMG/M metagenome (GOLD analysis project Ga0208764, IMG submission 185762) | Marine microbial and viral communities from oxygen minimum zone, Eastern Pacific Ocean - ETNP201302SV91 (SPAdes) (version 2) | ecosystem: Environmental > Aquatic > Marine > Oceanic ... | reverse complement strand
TATTGAGAAATTATTAAGTGAAAAAGATTTAACTATTTTTAAAAATTATGTTCATTTTCCTTGTGAAAAATTTATGATTATTGATTCTGATAAACATCAAGACAATATCTTTATAGTAGCCAATAAAGTAATTAAAAAAAAATTCAAAACATTAAATATTCTTTATGTTTCCGATAATTTAAAATTAAAAAAAAACTGGTCTAAAATAAGTAATTTGATTTATGATGAGTTTAAAGTAAGTTTTTGCGTTCAACATTTTTTTGATGAAAATGGGAGCGCTATTCCAAATAAAACTTTTCTAGTTAAAAATTATAAAAAAAATATTTGTGTAAAAAATCTAAATGAAAGTTTTAAATTAGATACACTTTATTCTGATCTGATTGAATGAAGACTAATCTAAATTTTAAAAGATTCTCCGCATCCACAACGTTCTGTCTCATTTGGATTTTTAAATACAAACGTTGATGACAATTCCTCTTTTTTATAGTCCATTTCAGTTCCTAGAAGATACATAATCGCTTTAGGATCAATCAAAACTTTGACTCCTTTATCTTCAATAACTTCATCATTTGGGTTAGTTTTTTTTGCGTATTCCATAACATAAGACATGCCAGCACATCCTCCTGATGAAACACCAACCCGAACTCCTACTATGGGTTCTTTTGCTGTAGCCATAATTTCTTTAACTCTGTCAGCGGCCCTATCACTTAATGTAATAATTTGTTTGTTCATATGTTTAATTCCAATTTTGCCGCTTCTGACATTTTATCTTTATCCCAGGGAGGTTCCCAAACTAAATTAAGAATAACATCGGAAACACCATCAACTTTCATTATATTCTCTTTAACTTCATTTGGCAAACTTTCAGCTACTGGGCAATTAGGCGATGTTAAAGTCATGTCTACTGTTACTTTATTTTTTTCATCTACTTGTATTTTATAAATCAAACCAAGTTCATAAATATTTACTGGGATTTCTGGATCAAAAATCTTCTTCATCTCTTCAATAACTTTTTCTTTTATTTTGTTCATGACTCGTTTATCTCTGTATTTACAGTTTTCTCTTTCCCATCAAGAGCTGAAATCAAAGTATGCCATGCTAATGTGGCACATTTAACTCTCATAGGATATTGTTGAACACCTGATAAAGACATTATTTTTGTCTTCTGTTCATCATTTAATTCTTTAGACTTTATTTCATCAGTATTTTTAATCATATTCATAAAAGCCTCTATTATTTTTTTTGTAATATTTAAATTTTTTCCTTTAACTAATTCTGTCATTATAGAAGTTGAAGCTATGGAAATGGCACAACCAGATCCTTCGAAAGTTAAATTTTCTACTTTTTTTTCATCATTTAGTTTTAAGTAAATATGAACTTGATCACCGCAAAGAGGATTATAACCTTTAGCTTGGTGTGTGTGTTTTTCACATTTTCCAAAATTTCTTGGACTTTTTCCATGTTCTAAAATTATATCTTGATATAGTTCTTTTAAATCCATTACTTTAATTCAAAAACCTTTCTACATTTTTCTATAGCATCACAGAGTATATCGATATCCTCTTTATTATTATAAATACCTATGGAAGCTCTAGCAGTTGCACTCAAATTTAATCTCTCGTGCAAAATTTGGCAACAGTGGTGTCCTGCTCTTATTGCTACACCTTCTTCATCAACAATTGTTGATATATCATGAGGATGGATGCCTTTTATTGTAAAAGATATAACTCCTGCTTTATTTTTAGGGTTTCCAACTATATTTACTGAATTTATTCTTTTCATTTTTTCTAATGTATAATTGGTTAATTCTTGTTCATGTTTCATTATATTTTCCATCCCAACTGATTCCATAAATTTAATTGATTCATTAAAAGCAATTACTTCAGCTGTAGGCATTGTTCCAGCCTCATATTTTTCAGGCAACGGTGCGTAAGTAATTTTATCTTTTTTAACCTCTGAAATCATTCCTCCCCCACCAATGTAAGGTGGAAGTTTTTCAAGCCATTTTTTTTTAGCATACAATATTCCAACGCCTGTGGGTCCATAAACTTTATGACAAGAAATAACATAAAAATCACAATCTAAATCTTTAACATCAATTTTAATATGAGGGGCACTTTGGCATCCATCAACTAAAACTGGTATATTTTTTTTTCTGGCTATTTCTACAATTTCCTTTATTGGAACTATAGTGCCTGTAACATTTGATAAATGTGTGACAGCTATTATTTTTGTTTTTGTTGTAATTAAATCTTTAAATTTACTAATTATAATGTCACCATCATCATTGATCGGAGCAAACTTTATTATTGCACCATAAGTTTCTCTAAGATAATGCCATGGAACATAGTTTGAGTGATGCTCTAATTCTGTTATTATAATTTCATCTCCCTTTTTAATATTTTGTTTACCAAATGTATTAGCTACCAAATTTATAGCTTCTGTAGCATTTTTAGTAAAAATAATTTCATCTTTAGAATTGGCATTTATAAAATTTTTTGCATTTACACGAGTTTCCTCAAATTTATTTGTAGCATTTACAGCTAATGCATGAATACTTCTTCCTATATTAGAAAATTCATTTTTATAAAAATTATCAAGAGCTTTTAAAACGCTTATTGGTTTTTGTGCTGAATTAGAACTATCTAAATAAACTAACTTTTTTCCATTTACCATTTTAGAAAGAATAGGAAATTGAGATTTAATGTTATTAATATCCATTTACTTGATCCTCTAACTTCTTTTCAATAAATTTTTTAATAGTTGGACTCTTAATTATTTCAATTACGTCATTTAAAAAACCATTTATTAAAAGTTTTGTTGAATCATTTCGACTTAAGCCTCTCGACATCAGATAGTAGAGGGAGTCTTCGTCAATACTTCCCGAAGTAGATCCATGAGAACATTTTACATCATCTGCGTAGATTTCTAGTTCTGGTTTTGAATTAAATTCACTGTTTTCATTTAATAGCAAAGCCTTACTTAATTGATAGGCATTTGTTTTTTGAGCAACATCTTTAACATAAATTTTTCCTTGGAAAATACCTTTACTATCATTGCTTAAAACGTTTTTAACTCTCTGATAACTTTTACAATTAGGAGCTAAATGATTTATACGTGTTTTAATTTCTTGATGTTCATCCTTATTTAAAAATAAAGCAGACAATATATTACATTCACAATTTTCTTCTATTAAGTCACACTCAATATCTAATTTATTAAATTTTAAACCTGACGAAAAAATTAAATTTGAATAGTCAGATTTAAAATACAATTTATTTCTTAAAAATTTATGAAAAAAACCTTCACTTTTGTTATTTTGAACATACAAACTTTTAAGTTTGGCATTTTTTTTTAAAATAATATTTTCATAAATATTGCTTATAAATTTAAACTTAGATTTGTTGACAGTGTATTCTATTAAATGTAACTCTGAATTTTCATTTACTTTAACAATATTTTTATTATTTAAAATTTTATTTTTAATATCTTTTGTAAAAAAATTATAAATTACTAAAACTTTTTTAAACTTATAATTTTTATCTATTTCTAATGAATAGCCATTTTCAGCTAAAGCATGATTTAAACAAATTAAAGGATTTTTTGTTACCTGATATTTAACAGCTTCACTATACTTATTAATTTTAATTTTGTTTTTTTCTTCATAGTCAAAATTGCTAGAATGCAAACTTCCATTTACTAGAAAAATATAGTTATGTTCAAAATCCTTAATTAAATTTATGTAGTTGCTGTTATTTATAGTATTTTTTTGTATTTCCAGCTCATCAAAATTTTTATTAATTATTTCCCTAAAATCTGAAAACTTCCAGTCTTCAAATTTTTTATTTGGGAATCCAGATGATTTAAAAGACTCTAAATTTTTTTCTCTAAACACTTTTTCTTCTTGTGTTATATTCTTTATTTTATCAATTTCACTAGAATTGATATTAAAATTTCCAATCATTTTAATTTAATTTTTCGTATCCTGTTTTTTCTAACTCTTCAGCTAATTCTCTACATCCTGTTTTAACTATTCTGCCATTAGATAAAACATGAACAAAATCTGGCTTTATATAATCAAGAAGTCTTTGATAGTGAGTTATTACTAAAAAAGATTTTTTGCTATTTCTTGAGGAGTTAACCCCTTTTGCAACAATTTTTAATGCATCTATGTCTAGCCCTGAGTCTGTTTCGTCTAATATTGAAAAATCAGGGTCTAAAATTTTCATTTGCAGAATTTCATTTTTTTTCTTCTCTCCTCCAGAGAAACCAACATTTAACTGTCTTGATAAAATTTTTTCATCAATTCCAAGCTCTGAAGTCTTATCTTTAACTATTTTTAAAAAAGACAATGTGTCAATTTCTTTTTTTCCTTTAGATTTAAGAACAGAATTCAAGGATGTTTTTAAAAAGTTGTTTGTATTAACACCCGGTATTTCTAGAGGATATTGGAAAGCTAAAAAAATTCCTTTTTGTGCTCTTTTTTCAACATTAAGATTTTTTAAATCCTTGCCCTGAAAATTTATTTCTCCTGTAATCTCATAACCGCTTTTGCCAGACAAAACATTAGCCAAAGTACTTTTTCCAGAACCATTAGGGCCCATTATTGCATGAAGCTCCCCTGGTTTAATAGTTAAATTTAAACCATTTAATATTTTTTTATTATTTATAGAAGCTTTTAAATTTTTAATTTCTAACATTACCCCACACTTCCCTCTAAACTAATGCCTACTAACTTTTGAGCTTCAACTGCAAATTCCATAGGTAATTGTTGTAAAACCTCTTTACAAAATCCATTGACTATCAAACTTATAGCTTCTTCTTGATTTAACCCTCTTTGATTACAATAATACAATTGATCTTCATTTATTTTGGAGGTTGTAGCCTCGTGTTCGACAATTGATGAAAAATTTTTATTCTTTATATAAGGAACGGTATGAGCCCCACATTTATTTCCCATTAGTAGTGAATCACATTGAGTATAGTTTCTGGCATTTTGAGCTTTTTTACTAATATCTACTAGTCCCCTATAGGTATTATCCGCAAAACCAGCAGAAATTCCTTTAGATATTATTTTACTTTTTGTATTTTTTCCTAAGTGAATCATTTTTGTACCTGTGTCCGCTTTTTGATGGTTGTTTGTAATTGCTATTGAATAAAATTCTCCAACAGAATTATCTCCCTGCAAAATACAACTTGGATATTTCCACGTAATAGCTGATCCTGTTTCTACTTGTGTCCAAGAAATTTTAGAATTTTTACCTCTGCATGCTCCTCTTTTTGTTACGAAATTATAAATTCCACCTTTTCCATTTTTATCTCCTGGATACCAATTTTGTACTGTAGAATATTTTATTTCAGCATTATCTAAAGCTACGAGCTCAACATTTGCTGCGTGAAGTTGATTCTCATCTCTCATAGGAGCTGTACAACCTTCTAAATAACTTACATAACTACCTTCATCAGCAATTATTAATGTTCTTTCAAATTGGCCTGTTTCTGAAGCGTTAATTCTAAAGTATGTTGAAAGTTCCATAGGACATCTTACATTTTTAGGAATATAGACAAAAGAACCATCAGTAAAAACTGCTGAATTAAGGGTTGCAAAATAATGGTCGGTTATTGGTATGACAGATCCAAGATATTTTTTTACTAGATCTGGATGTTTTTGTATAGCTTCGGATATAGGACAAAAAATAATTCCTTTTTCAGTTAATTTTTCTTTAAAGGTAGTGGCTACAGAGACTGAGTCAAAAACTGCATCCACGGCAATACCGCTTAATCTTTCTTGTTCTTTTAAAGGGATTCCTAACTTAGCATATGTTTCTAATAATTTCGGATCAACTTCGTCAAGACTTTTTGGTTTTTCTTTTGCACTTTTGGGAGCTGAATAATAATATAAATCTTGGTAATTTATTTTTGGATATTTAGGTTTTTGCCAATCTGGCTCTTTTAAACTTTTTAATCGATTAAAAGCTTTCAATCTCCATTCTAACATCCATTTTGGTTCTTTTTTTATTTTAGATATGAATTTAATAACTTCTTCATTTAAACCCTTGGGAGCTCTAATACTTTCTATATCCGTTGTAAAACCATACTTATATTCTTTGGATTTTTTTAATTGTTCCCGATTCATTAGTTTAATTCCTCATGTTGTTCTTTTTTATATTCTTTAAAAATAACATCTCTTAATGTATTTTTTTCAAAAAAATTATTAATATGAGATTCTAAATCGTCCCATAAATTATGTGTAATACATTTTACTGATTTTCCATTACATCCTTTTTTAGAATCTTTTTTGCATCCTACAGTTTTTACTTTTTCATCAACGGCTTTTATAATACTTAACAATTTTATTTCTTCGGGCGATTTAGTAAGAAAATAACCTCCAAATGGTCCTCTTGAACTTTTTACTAGATTATTTCTTTTTAATTTTGAGAAAATTTGTTCCAAAAAGGATATTGAAATACCTTGTCGCAAGGAAATCTCCGTTAAACTAGTAGGTTGATTTGCGTTGTTATTAGCTAAATCAGCCATTGCCATTACTGCGTATCTTCCTTTGCTAGTCAATTTCATATTAATCTTCTTTGGTTTTACAAGCTTTTATTAGATAATCCTACTAAAAAGGTCAAGTATAGAAATAAATAAAAGTGACGCGCCCTAAACGTGTTATAAGACTATTCTTTTTTTGAAAATAATTATCATTACTAAATAAATTATGAAAAACGAAAACAAAGAAATATTTATTCCTGGTCCTAGTGGAAGAATACAAGCAAAATATTATAAAAATAAACAACAAGGCGCACCTATTGCACTTGTTCTGCAGCCTCACCCTCAATACGGAGGAACTATGAATAACAGAATAGTTTACGAAATATATAACAGTTTTTATAAAAATGGTTTTTCAGTAATTAGAATAAATTTTCGTGGAGTCGATAAAAGCGATGGCATGTTTGATAATGGACAAGGAGAGCTTTCTGATGCCGCAGCTGCTCTAGATTGGATTGAAAAAAATAACCCAAGCTACAGTCAATGTTGGGTATCAGGTTTTTCTTTTGGAGCTTTAATTTGTATGCAACTAATTATGAGAAGACCTGAAGTTAATAAATTTATAGCAGTATCCCCACAACCAAATGTTTATGATTTTACTTTTTTGGCCCCTTGCCCAATTTCAGGATTAATGATTTATGGAAAAAATGATGAACTTGTACCGGAAGAACACGTATTAAAATTAAAAAAAAGATTAAGTTTACAAAAAAATATTGAAGTAAAATTTGATTGTATAGAAAATGCAAATCACTTTTACAAAAATAAAGAAAAAGAATTATTTTCTTCAGTAGGTAATTATATTAAAGATAAAGTCACTGTTCTTTAAATTTAAAAACTATCCCACCAGTACAATCATTTTTAACTCCGGTTGTAGTTGGAAAAGAAATTGGTAAACTAAGATAAGATCTAATAGCAAGATAGGCAAAAGCTTGGGACTCGATAAAATCTCCATTAAGGTTATGAATACGATCGTCGTTTTGAGAAGATGTTACGTCGTCAATTAAAAAAATCTCAAAACTATCTTTTTTTAAATTATTTAATATAGCTTGATTAAATCTTCCTCCGCCACAAATTATAATTTTTTTTAAATCAAGATCTTTTGCAAAATTTAAAATTGCTTTGGCTGTAATAAAACTAAGAGTTGCGGCGCCGTCTTTAGGATGTAATCTATTAAATTCTAAAATATCAAAATCTGATGTATCATAAGAGACATTTTTATTTTTTGTTTTTTCTTGCAATTTATTTAAAAAATTATCTGCTAAATTTTTATTAATCTTTCCCTCTAAAGAAATTTTTCCATAATTGTCAAAATCTTTATCAAAATTTTTTTTTATCCATTGGTCTATTAAACAATTTCCAGGACCAATATCTGTTGAAAAAATATTACTCCTATTAAGATATGTAACATTAGTTATACCTCCAATATTAACTATAAGTCTTGGATCAACAATTTTTAAATGTTTCATTAAAGCTTTGTGATATATAGGCGCTAATGGAGCTCCCTGCCCTCCATTTAAAATATCATTTTCTCTAAAATTAAAAATTATTTCTGATTTTTTTAAATTTTTATATTTAACTATACTCTCTTTTAATAATTTTGCGTCACCTATCTGATGTGTGTATTTGTCTGCAGGTTTATGCCATATTGTTAAACCATGAAAACCTATAACATCAATTGGGCGGCCTTCACCATACCCAACGGTTTGGGTTATGCCCTCTTGATGAAACATCGTAATTTCATTAGAAAGCTCTTTATATTCATTGCTTTGAATAACTTTTTTGCACTCATTTGTGCTTGATATTTTGCTTTTAATACTTCTGATTTTTTCTTTTAGACTATTTGAAAATTCTAAATATTTATTGCTTTCTAAGGATAAATGATCCTCTCCATCTGTTTTAATAATAGAAAAATCAATTCCATCAAGAGATGTACCGCTCATGGTTCCAAGAGCTGTATAAATTTTTTTCATATGTATTTTTTAATTAATTCAAATAAAGTATATTGATTCTACACTGTTTTTAAAAAATATGGAAAATTCATATCTATCTGAGTTCAAAAATAGAGGTTATTTCAATCAGTGCACTGATGAAACTGATTTGAAAGAATTAATGTCTAATTCTAAAATTAAGGCATATATTGGCTTTGATTGTACGGCACCAAGTCTGCATGTTGGAAGTTTAATGCAAATAATGTGTTTGCGTTTACTACAAAAATATGGACACCAACCGATAATTTTGTTGGGCGGAGGAACTACATTAATAGGTGATCCATCTGGAAAAGAAGAAACTAGAAAAATTCTTGATAAAAAAAATATTGATCGAAATATAAATTCAATAAAAAATGTATTTAAAATTTTTTTAAAAACTAATAATCCTAAAACTAAACCTATTTTTGTAAATAATTATTCCTGGTTAAGTAAATTAAATTATATAAATTTTTTGCGCGAAATAGGTATACATTTTACTGTAAATAAAATGCTGACTTTTGATAGCGTTAAATCAAGATTAGAAAGAGAACAATCTTTAAGTTACATGGAATTTAATTATATGATGTTACAAGCTTATGATTTTTATGAGCTACATAAAAAGTATAAATGTATTTTACAAATTGGTGGGTCAGATCAATGGGGAAATATTGTTAATGGCACAGATCTAATTAAAAGAAAAAATAAAAAGCAAGCTTATGGACTTACAACACCATTAATAACACTTTCTTCGGGTGCAAAAATGGGAAAAACTGAAAAAGGTGCTGTTTGGTTAAATAAAAAAATGCTTTCTCCTTATGACTATTGGCAATTTTGGAGAAATACTGAAGATAAAGATGTAATAAATTTTTTAAAATTTTTTACTGATTTGGATTTAAAAAAAATAGAAAATTTAAAAAATACAAATCAAGATATTAATAAACTCAAAATTTTGCTTGCTAATGAAACTACTGCTATGTTGCACGGATCGAAAGAAGCAAAAGATTCTGAAATTACTGCTCAAAAAACTTTTAGAGATAAATCTATAGGAAAGAATCTTCCAATAATAAAAATAAAAAGAAATATAATTGTAAATGGTATAAATATATTAGATTTAGTTATACAAGCAAAATTAGCAGAATCTAAAAGTGAAGTCAGGAGAATGATTAAAAATAATGGTTTAAAAATTAATAATGAAATCATAAACGACGAAACAAAAATAATTTATGAAAATAACTTTGATGAAAAAAATACTTTAAAAGTTTCACATGGAAAAAAGCAACATGTTATTGTAAAAATTATTTAGTTTTTTTTTTCTTTTTCTTTTTCATTCTTTCTACAGCGCGGACAATAAATCTTGGTGTTAAAGTTTTAATTGGGTTAACAGTAGTTTTTATATTTTTTGGAGGCCCTTTCATTTTAAAACTAACTCCAAAGACTCCTTCTCCTACCTTTTTTCCTACTAAAATTGAGCCAACAACAGGAATCGTACTAATAATAGAATTTAAAGTTGTAGCAGGAACTAATGTCCCTTTTAAACTGATTGTTTTTCCTTTATCTACATATCCATCTAACAAAATAGAAACAGCTGGGCCAGATGCATAAGTTTCTTCTATATCCATCCAATTTCCTTTTGTAATAGATTTCATTTCAAAAGTTTCAAATCTTATACCTTCTCCGCTTAGAGTATCTGCGATACCTTGTAGGGATGCCAACGTTAATAATTTTGCAAACGCAGGTACTTTGGAAACTTTAAAATCTTTTATTTTTAAATTTGCTTTATTGTCTTCTTTTGAAATAATTGATTCATACTCCAATTTTCCTCCTTCGAAGCCTTTTATAAAATTAAAATTTTTTACAAAAGGTTTTGCTCGATCAGACATTACATAAAGATTTTTTTTATCTTTATCTGTTGGATATATACTAATTTCCAAAATTTCATCTTTAGAAAAATTTCCTTTTAAACTTAACTTTTCAAATGAGCCTTTATTTATTAAAGCTATCATTGAAACATCTGAAATAAGATCGCCAGTTCCTGTTAAAGTTTTATTAAAATTAACTTTTATATCATTGTTAAAATTTTTACTAAAATTCTTACGTGTATTTTTTTTATAAAGAGATTTAAGTAAAGGTTGAGCGTCAAAAATATCACCAGTAACTTTAATTTTTTTTAAATTTTCAATGAGGAAGTTGTTATTATTTTTATTTTCTAAAAAAGTTTTAACTTCTATTTTTTTAAGATCTATAAGTTGAAAATTTTTATTTAACTCAATATTAGTGGCGTTGATATTGTCTTTGTCTGTTTTAAAACTAAAACTTTTAATATTGTATTTTTCATTTAATTTAAAATTAATATCAAAAAATAAATTAGATTTTTTTCCAGATTTTTTAACATAGTTTAGCTGTGAAACAATAACTTTTGCATCTGTTAAATCTATGCTACCATTAATATCAAAAATACTTTTTTTAGAATTATAATTTTCTTTTATAGAATAGTTGCTAAAATTATCTTTTATTTTTATTAAGCCACTTAATTCAATATTCTGTTTTGTTATATCATTTGTCGACAAAACCTTAGAATCCTTCAAAATTATTATAGGGTCATACTCGGGTAAGTACCTCTTGATAATTGCGTTTTCTTTAGTATGGAATTCAAGATAAGAAATATTTCCAGAAGTTAAGTATGATAAATCTTTAATTTTAAGTTTTTTATTTATAAAAAAATTTACATTCGTTTTTAAATTTATTTTGCCTTTTATGTCTTTGAAAGACGCTATATTTACAGGCAATAAAGAGACAATTTTTTTAGCTTGATCAAAATCAAATTTACCATTTGTGTGTAAAATTGTATTAATTTTATTTCCAGTATCTGTTTGTTTTATTAATAAAGTAGTATTTTCTAATTCTAAGTCAAAAAATGAACCTTTTTTTATTTCTGTTTTAATTACGCCACCTTCAGAATCTTTTTCATAATTTACTTTTGTGGTTAAATTCTTAACCGAAAAATTCTTTGTTAAGTTAATAGAAGCATCTAATACTTTGCCAGAAAAACTATATTTTTCACCCATACTACCATCGGTATTAAAAGGAATAATAAGTTCTCCTTCTATTTTGCCTTTTTTAAAAACTTTATTAAGTTTTTTATTAATAATTCGAGGAAGAAAAAGTTTTGTTATTTTTGTTAAATCTTTTATATCATTTTCAAAAAAAGAAATTTCTACTTTATTTAGTAAAAAATCTGAAACAAAAAAAGATTTTAGTGGTAAATATAAATTTAATTTTGATAACTCTATATCGTTGTCTTTAATTAATATTTTTGTCTCTTTTAATCTAACAACAAGATTAAGTTCTCTTGGGTTCAAATGTATCTTTGTTTTTTTGAAATCAATTTTTACATGCTTGTGTGACTCGTTAGCTTTTTGTTTAATTAAATTATTAAATTTATTAGTCTCAATACCAAAATAACTAACATAAACTAAAAATGAAAAAATAATTAAAAAAATAAAAAATAATATTCTAAATAATGATTTGATCATAATTGGTTACAAGTTTTTTTATTTGTTAACTTTATATAGAGAGGCTTCTAAAAAAGCATCTAAGTCTCCATCTAATACACTTTCTGGATCTGTATTCTCTATATTGCTTCTTAAATCTTTAACTAATTGATATGGCTGTAATACGTAAGATCTAATTTGATGACCCCAACCTATATCTTTTTTTGATTTAGCTAAGCTTTCAGAAATTTCCTCTTTTTTTTGTAATTCATGCTTATATAAACGAGCCTTCAACATATTAAAACAAGTCTCTTTATTTTTGTGCTGAGATCTTTCGTTTTGACATTGAACAACAATATTTGTTGGTAAATGTGTAATTCTAACAGCACTATCAGTTGTATTAACGTGTTGTCCTCCAGCTCCACTGGATCTATACGTATCAATTCTTAAATCTTTTTCTTGAATATCTATATTAATATTGTCATCTACTACAGGGTAAACCCAAACACTTGCAAAACTAGTATGACGTCTAGAACCTGAATCAAAAGGAGAAATCCTTACCAACCGATGAACTCCTGACTCAGATTTTAGCCATCCATACATATATGACCCTGTCACTTTAAGTGTTGTTGATTTAATTCCAGCTTCATCTCCTTTATGTTCACTTATAATTTCAAACTTACACTTTCTTCTTTCAATCCATTTTGAATACATTCTTCTTAGCATTTGAGCCCAATCCTGACTTTCAGTTCCTCCAGCTCCAGCATGGATTTCTATATATGTATTTAGATGGTCATTTTCTGAAGATAAAAAACACTCTACCTCAGTCTTTTTTACTCTTTTCAAGATTATTTTAATTTTTTTTTCACAATCACTAATTACCTGAGTTTCATTTTCTCTCAGTGCTAGATTTAGTAATTCCTCTAAATTTTCTAACTCATTTACATTCAACTTAAAATTATTTGTGATGTTTTCGAAAAAATTTTTTTCTTTAAGTATTTTTTGAGCAGAAAATTTATCCTTCCAAAAATCTGCTGTTGATATTAGATTATTATACTCTTTGATTTTTTCATTAATTTTATTTTTTTCAAAGGTACCCCCTAACATTTTCAATTACTTTTTTTGTTTTTAAAATATTTTCTTTTAAATCGTCCATATTAGTAAAATCTTAATAATTTCTTTTCATTTTCAATATCATATAATCTCAACTTATCCTTATTTAGCCTATTTTCAAGTCCACTTACAATTTCACCTTGGCTTTTAAACGATTCATAAATTACTTTTTTTGTATTCTTGTCAGGTGATGCTCCAGTTTCAGAATCAACTATAACAAAATTAATACCTTCTGGAACTTTAAAGGGATGAGAATCTTTCTTTTTTACAACATTTTTTACAAATTTTTTAAAAATAGGTAAGGCTGATTTAGCTCCTGTTTCATACTTGCCTAGACTTTTAGGTTCATCAAAACCTACATACACTCCAATAACTAGCTTTGATGTAAAACCCAAAAACCAAGCATCCATGTTTTTATTTGTTGTTCCTGTTTTGCCAGCTAAATTTAAGTTTAAATTTCTTAGTTTTCTTCCTGTTCCTCTTTTAACCACACCTTCTAACATAGATGTTATTTGATAGGCGGACTCGGTAGAAATTATTTGTTTTCTGTTATCTTCTATTGTTGGAAGATCTTCTTTTAAATAAGATATTTCTTCACAGCCCAAACATTTTTTATTATCTCCACTAAAAATAGTTTTTCCTCTCCTGTTTTGAATTCTATCAATAAAAATAGGTTTTACTTTTTTTCCTCCATTAACAAACGTGCAATACGCATTAGTAAGTTGTAAAAGTGTTGTTTCAGCTGAACCCAACGACACAGATAATAATTCTGGTATATTTTTATATATTCCAAAATTATTAGAAGTTTTTGAAATTTCCTCAAACCCTACTTTTTGAGCAACCCTTACTGTCATCAAGTTTCTTGATTTTTCTATACCTGTTCTCAAAGTTGATGGGCCATAAAACTTTTTACCATAATTTTCAGGTTTCCAAGTTTTTAATCCTTCTCCTTGGTCAGCAACAAAAGGGGCATCTAAAACTAAAGTTGAAGGAGTGAAACCATTTTCCAGTGCAGCAGCGTAAACAAAAGGTTTAAATGCTGACCCTGGTTGTCTTTTTGCTTGAGTGGCTCTGTTAAACTCACTTAATTTAAAACTAAAACCTCCTACCATAGCTAATACTCTACCTGTGTAAGGATCCATGACAACTATACCTCCGTTAACATTCGGTAGTTGCTTTAAATTCCATTTTTTATTTTTTATTTTTTTAACATAAATTATGTCATTAAGATTTAGGATATCTTCAAAACTTTTTTTTCTAGTCCAACTTACATTTTTAAAATCTACAAAACCTATTTCTTTATTTTCTGTTTCAATTTTTATTGATAAACTATTTAATTCTATAACTTTTGCTAGCTTCCAATCTAAACTTTTGTCAATTTTTTTTTTTTTAATAATAGAGACCCAATCTCTTTTTTTAATATTTGCTAATGGACCTCTCCATCCATGTCTTCTGTCGTACTCTTCTAAACCATCTCTCAAGGCTTTAAGAGATTCTATTTGATAGTAAGAGTTTAAAGGAGTTCTAATTGACAAACCACCTTTGTATAAATTATCGTAACCATATTTTTCGCTAACAATTCTTCTTACTTCTTCAGAATAAAAGTTTGCTTCTTCTAATAGTTCAATTTTTCTTTTTTTAACTTGTATTTTTGTCTCTCTCAATTTTTTATATTTTTCTTCATCAATATAATTGTTTTCATATAAATTTTTTAAAACAAAATTTCTTCTCAAAGTTGCTTTTTTAATTGATTTATAGGGATTATATTTGCTTGGAGCTTTTGGGAGCGCAGCTAGAAGAGCAGCCTCTTGATAACTTAAGTCGCTGACAGCTTTATCAAAATATTCCAAACTAGCAGCTGCTATTCCATATGTTCCTTCTCCTAAATATATCTGATTAAGATAAAGTTCCATTATTCTTTCTTTTGAATAGGCTCTTTCAATTCTAAAAGCTAATATTGCTTCTTTAATTTTTCTTTTTACTGAAACTTCATTTGTAAGTAGAAAATTTTTTGCAACCTGCTGAGTTATAGTGGAGGCTCCTTCTAATCTTTTTTCAGAATAAATATTTTTAATATTTTTAATTATAGCTCTCGTTATACTTTTAGCATCAATACCAGGATGAGAGAAAAAATTCTTATCCTCTGCTGATAAAAACGAATGAATTACTTTTTTTGGTACAGCATCGTAAGGAATAAAAAATCTTTTTTGTAAAGCATATTCTGCAATCAATTTACCTTCTCCTGAATGAACTCTGCTTGAAACTGGAGGTTTATAATTAGATAATATTTTATAATCAGGAAGATCAGATGAAAAGTACCAAAATGTAGAAAGTAAAAAAAATAAACCTCCTGCTACTAATAGGCCTATTATCTTAATTCCTGATTTTAAAAAAAATACCATATCCCTGAGGAAATGATTGAATTTTGGCGTTCTTATGGCATTTTTATTATTTAAAATAATACATACAATAATTGCATATATTTTTAGACAAAATTAATATATAAATTTAAGAATAAAAGTTAACAAAATTCAAAATTATGAAAATAAATACCACTAACAATAGAAAGAATTTCTTATGGAAAAGAATTTATACATTGATGCTTCGCATCCAGATGAAACTAGGGTTGTTCTTAAATCAGAAAATTATATTGAAGAATACGAATACGAAAATAAGAATAGACTCTATTTAAAAAATAATATTTACCTTGGTAAAGTTAGTAGGATAGAACCGTCTTTACAGGCTGCTTTTGTTAATTACGGAAAGCAACGTCATGGCTTTCTAGCTTTTAATGATATTCAGTCAGATTATTATCAAATACCACACGATGATAAATCTAAACTTAAAAAAGAGGAAGAAAGTTTAAGATTAAAGCTTAAAGAAGAAAGTAAAAATATAGAAAATTCTATAAAGAATACTGAAGAACCTTCTGAATCAAACTCTTTGCCAGAAACTAAAAATGCTGATGATTTAAACCCTAACAATCAAAAAAAAGAAGAAAATTTTTCGAATGACAGAAATAATCAATTTAATGAACTTAAGAAAAAACATGGTATTAGAAGATATAAAATACAAGAGGTAATAAAACCTGATCAAATTATTTTAATTCAAATCTTGAAAGACGAAAGAGGGCAAAAAGGAGCTGCTTTAACAACTTTTGTTTCTTTGGCTGGAAAATATAGTGTTCTAATGCCAAACACTTCAAAAGGAGGAGGAATTTCAAGAAAAATAACTAACCCTGACGATAGAAAAAAGATAAGATCTATTCTTCACCAAATAAAAATTCCTGAAACTATGGGCTTAATAGTTAGAACTGCAGGTTTAAATAAAACTAAAAACGAAATTGAGAACGATATCACAAATACAATAAATACATGGGAAGAAATAAAAGATAAAGCTGTAAAATCTATAGCCCCAGCTCTAGTCCACGAAGAAGGCGATGTTATTAAAAGAGCTCTTAGAGATATTTATGATAAAGATACAAAAAATATTATTATAGAAGGTAACGAAGGGTATCAGAAGGCAAAAAATATTATGAAAACTTTAATGCCTGAAAACGTAAAGAAAATTAAAAAATTTAGAGGTAAAATACCTTTGTTTCATGAAGTTGGGATTGAAAAAAAATTAAATCAAATTTTTGAACCTACAATTAAACTAGAATCTGGTGGTTATTTAGTAATAAATCCGACTGAAGCGTTAGTTTCAATAGATATAAATTCTGGCCAATCAATAAAAGAAGTTAATATAGAAAAAACAGCTTTAAAAACTAATCTCGAAGCTGCTGAAGAAATTTCTAGACAAATAAAAATAAGAGATCTTTCTGGTTTAATTGTAATAGATTTTATAGATATGGTGAATTTTTATAATAGAAGATTGATAGAAAAAAAATTAAGAGAAAAACTAAAAGATGATAGAGCTAGAATACAATTTGGAAGAATAAGTAACTTTGGGTTGCTCGAAATGACAAGACAAAGATTAAGAGAAAGCTCAATTAAATGGAATATGGTTCTTTCTCTTGATTCTTTTGCATTAAAAATAGTTAAAAAATCAGAAGAGTCTGCATTTTCTAATAAAGCTAAAATTGTAAATATAAATATTCCAGAAAAAGTTAAAATTTATATAGAAGAAAATATGTCTAAAGAAATAAATTATTTTAAAAAAAGAAACAAAATGGAATTTAATTTAATTGGTGATAAAAGCTTAATTCTGCCTGAATATAAAATATGTTTATTAAATAAAAATAAAAAAATTTTAAAAAAAATCGAAAATTTGCTTAAAACAGAAAGAACTATGCAAAATACTAACTCAAATAATAAAATTTATTCAAAGTTGAAATATCATAAAAACTTCAATAAAAGAAAACCATTTAAAAAAAACTATAATTATTCTAGGAAAATAAAAAAAAATAACTTTTATACTAAAAAAGTAAGTTAATTTTTTTAAAAAATTATATTAAATTTTCTTCTGGGGAAGAAGCGCTTGCATATCTTCTTTTTTTCATTCTTATAGCTTTGAAAGCCTTCCTGCCTGAAATTACAGCATATTTCATGGACTCTGCCATTAAGATAGGATCTTTTGATTCTGCTATGGCTGTATTAATTAAAACGCCATCACACCCTAGCTCCATTGCAATTGTAGCATCTGAAGCTGTTCCGACCCCAGCATCGACAATAACTGGAACAGAAGATTGTTCTTTTATTATTTTTATATTAGTTTTATTTTGTATGCCCAGTCCAGAGCCAATTGGTGCTCCTAATGGCATGATTGCACATGCTCCAACATCTTCTAATTTTTTGGTCATAATTGGATCATCTGTACAATATACCATTACATCAAATCCTTCTTTAACTAAAACTTCAGTAGATTTTATTGTTTCAATCATATTTGGATATAAAGTTTTTTTATCACCAAGAACTTCTAATTTTACTAATCTCCATCCTCCCATTTCTCTAGCTAGCCTTAATGTCCTTAAAGCTTCTTCTGACGTAAAGCAACCTGCAGTATTTGGAAGATACGTAATAGATTTTGGATCCAAATAATCCATCAATAAAGGTTGATCTTTATCTAGAATATTTACTCTTCTAACAGCAACAGTTACAATATCTGCGCCCGATGCTGTGACTGCATTTGCGGTTTCTTGAAAATTTTTATACTTTCCTGTGCCTACTATTAATCTTGATCTAAAATTTTTATTAGCTATCGTAAAAACGTCTTCCATGAAATTTACCCTCCACCAATAAAATGAACAATCTCTACCTTGTCATCTTTGTGTAGAACTAGATTTAGATACTTTTCTTTTTCTACAATTGTCCCATTAACCTCAACAGCAATCTTATTTTTTTCTATTTTAAGCTTATTTAATAGTTCATTTAAATTTGTACCTCGATTTATTTCGAAGATAGATCCATTTAATTGTATTTTTGCCTTATTTAAGTTATTCATTTGATTTATTTTAGCTTATTTAAATGACAAAAAAAATACTAATTATAAATGGACCTAATTTAAATTTACTTGGTGAAAGAGAAGAATCTAAGTATGGGAAAATTACACTAGAAGAGGTTGAAAAAAATTGTAAAAGCCATGCAAAATTAATTGGTTTTGAAATAAAATTTATTCAATCTAATATTGAAGGAGAAATTGTTACAATTATACAAAAAGCAAAAGGTGCTTTCGATGGAATAATAATTAATGCTGCAGGTTATACTCACACCTCGGTTGCAATTTTAGATGCTCTTTTGGCCATTAAATTGCCAACAATTGAAGTACACATAACAAATATTTATAATCGAGAGGAATTTAGAAAAAAATCCTTAATAAGTAAGGCTGCAAAAGGAATTATTTGTGGATTTGGTACAAATGGATATATTATGGCTTTAGATTCCATGAAAAAAATTTTTGAAAAATAAAATGAAAATAAATAAAAAAATTATTGAAGAACTTACAGAGTATTTAAAGGAGTTTGGTCTTAGTGAAATTGAGTATGGGGAAGGTTCAACAAAAGTAAAAGTCTCTAGATCTATAAATCTATCTTCTGTTGCTCCTGCTCCTAGTGAAATAAAAAAAAAACAAGAGATAATAGAGAGTGATGGAAAAAATATAACGTCTCCAATTGTAGGTACAGCATACCTTGCGCCTGAACCTGGTGGGAAAAAATTTGTTGAAGTTGGACAAAAAATAAAAAAAGGACAAACTATTATGATTGTTGAAGCAATGAAAACTATGAACCATGTTCCTTCTACTCAAGATGGGACTGTTAATAAAATTTTGGTTAAAGACGGTGAACCAATTGAGTTTGGTCAACCACTTATTTCAATTAAATAATGTTTAAAAAAATTTTAGTTGCCAACCGTGGCGAGATAGCAGTCCGTATTATCAGAGCTTGCAAAGAATTAAATATTCCTTCAGTAGCAATTCATTCTGATGTAGACTCAGATTCAATGCATGTAAGATTAGCTGACGAAAGTATATGTATAGGCTCTCACAAACCACAAAACAGTTATTTAAATATAGGCGCTATAATGTCTGCAGTAGATGTGACAGGAGCTGATGCTGTTCATCCTGGATATGGTTTTTTGTCTGAAAACTCTCATTTTGCCGAAATTGTAACTAAAAGTAAAATTAAATTTATAGGTCCTAGTGCAGAAATAATGAAAAAAATGGGAGATAAAATTGAAGCAAAAAGAACTGCAAAAAAACTCGGACTTCCCGTAATTGAAGGATCTGAAGGGGATATTAAATCTTTTGAAGAAGCAAAAAAAATCTCATCACAGATCGGATACCCTATTTTAATTAAAGCGACAGCCGGCGGCGGCGGGAAAGGAATGAAGCTTGTCAAAAATGAAAAAGAACTAGAAAGTTCACTTTCTTTAGCCAAACAAGAAGCTATGAAATATTTTTTAAATGACGCTGTTTACATAGAAAAATATTTTGAAAAACCACGACATATAGAAGTTCAAATTTTATCTGATAAAAAAACAACTTTACATATGGGCGAAAGAGACTGCAGCGTTCAAAGAAAGCATCAAAAATTAATAGAGGAGTCGCCAAGTCCTGTACTAGACGAAAAAACAAGAGAAGATTTGCTAAATAAAACTGTAAAAATGGTTAGTAAACTTAATTATGAAGGAGCAGGAACTGTTGAATATATTTATGATAAAGGAAAATTTTTTTTCTTAGAAATGAATACAAGAATCCAAGTAGAACACCCTGTTTCCGAAATTAGAGGAGGTATAGACATTGTTAAAGAACAAATAAAAATTGCTTCTAAGGGAAAAACATCATTAAAACAGTCAGACATAACTTTTCGAGGACATGTTATTGAATGCAGAATTAATGCCGAAGATCCAAGTAAAAATTTTCAACCATGTCCAGGAACTATCAGTGTATGTCACCAACCCTCTGGTTTTAGAACGAGAGTTGATGGATCAATATTTCAAGGCTGCAGAATAACACCTTATTATGATAGCTTAATTTGCAAACTCATCTGCCAAGGAAGAGATAGGGAGGAAGCAATACAGAGATTACAAAGATCTTTAAGCGAATTTGTAATAGAGGGAATTACGACTACGATAGATTTGCACAAAAAAATACTTAGTCACAAAAAATTTATTAATTCAGACTTTGACGTTAATTGGTTGGGTAAAGAGAATTTTTATTAAATATTTTCACAGCCTGTAATCCATAAATCATAAACCGGGTGATCCATTGACTGTAAAGTAGGACTAGAAGCAAAAGTCCATCCATTAAATAGAAAAACTTGGTTATTGTCCTTGGCGGAAAGATCTTTTACTTGCAAATAAGCTACTGTATCTATGGTGTCATTACTTTGTGAAAGTTGGCATTTTAATGCTTTAATTTCTAAAGGTCCAAAAAATTTTTTTTCTCCTATAGCTAATTTAATCGCAGATGTTTTTGCTGTTATCTTGTCTAATGCTTTCAAATTAATATAAATTTTTTCACTTTTTTTAATACTTGATTCTTCCAATAAATTTTCATTATTATCCAAACTAACATTTTTTTCAATTTTTTCTAACTCATCTTTATCCTCTTCAAAAGTTGGTGATAAGTCTTCTAAATTTATTAATGGAACTGTTTCAATTTTATCTTCTGCTAAAACTAAAGATGCATTAAGAAGCAAAAATAAAAAAGTAAAAATAAAATTTTTAATTTTTCCAAGTTTCATATTTTTTTATACTTTTTTTTGAGTCGGAATATAAAGACCCAATTGGCTTATGAGCTTTACTGGTTCCTGTTAAATTTTCCTGATGTTGTTTTTGCCACGAAAATTTTCTTTCATCACTCGATGGTATTTCATTCTTAAGAAAATGTATCCATGAGTGCCATTGCGGTGGGATTTTTGTAGATTCAATATTATTCTTATATATCACCCACCTTTTACCTTTTTTATTTGAGTAATATTTATTTCCAAATTGAT
>Ga0208764_10000701_pt1 | contig 21577 bp, 17 predicted proteins | sample ETNtaG_18_FD_185762 | JGI IMG/M metagenome (GOLD analysis project Ga0208764, IMG submission 185762) | Marine microbial and viral communities from oxygen minimum zone, Eastern Pacific Ocean - ETNP201302SV91 (SPAdes) (version 2) | ecosystem: Environmental > Aquatic > Marine > Oceanic ... | reverse complement strand
TTATCCCTGATCGTGAGAATGTGAATAAGCATCTCGCTTTCGGCAAGGGGCATCATTTCTGTATTGGCGCTCCTCTTTCTCGCCTTGAAGGAAAAGTCGCATTCGAAGAGCTTGGAAAACGGATTAAGCTTCCAAGCTTTAACGCTGAGAATACTTTTGAGTACGAACCAAGTTATGTCCTGCGCGGGTTAGCTGCTTTACATCTAGACATTGAAAAAAGGTAGCCTTTAACCTTGTGTAGTCCCGCCTTCAAATGCTGTGGGTAGGTGACTTTTCCATTTATTTTTCATGCTCTGAAGTTCTAGATCAAGTAAACCCTTGATTGTAAAGCGGTCTCCATGTGCGAGTCCTATCCGCGCTTTTGGAACTTCTGCAGCGGTAAGAATTTCTTCAACATTGGTCAATTCGTCAGGGTTAATTGCAAGAACAACTCTTGATGAGGATTCCGAAAATAACGCTTCGTGGGATGAGATCCGAGCAAGAGAACATCCGACTCCTGAAGCAATTGCCATTTCCGCTGTTGCAACTCCGATCCCCCCGACAGAAACATCATGAACTGCGGTAACTAATTTTTTCTGAACTAGTTCACGTGTGATCTCACAGATTTTTTTATGGATATCATAATTAAGTTCACGCAAAATTCCTTTGCGATGCCCTTGCTCAAATGCCCATGCGCTGCCTGAAAGCCCTTCTGGTTCAGGGCCGATCACGATTAATCGATCTCCTTCCGACCATTTTTGTCCAGGCGGTGGAGCATCAAGATTATCTATGACTCCTATAACACCGACAATAGGTGTCGGGTCTATGTTTGTTCCTTGACTTTCGTTATACAGACTCACGTTGCCGCCCACAACAGGTAAATCAAATTCTCTACATGCTTCCGACATGCCATCAACTGCTTCACTTAATTGCCACATCACCGTTGGATTCTCTGGGTTTCCAAAATTCAGGCAATTTACGAGTGCTCGGGGTTCGGCGCCTACACAAGCAAGATTGAGAACCGCTTCGGCGACACTCATTGCAGTTCCTAAACGTGGATTGATAGCGCACCATCTATGGTTCCCATCTGTCGTTACAGCCAAGCCGCGCCCTGTTTCTCGGCCAGAGATTGGATCTTTAAGCCGGAGAACTGCTGCGTCGCCACCAGGGCCAACAACGGTATTTAGGAAAAGCTGTGAGTCATATTGTGAGGTAACCCATTCAAGGTCTGATAGCAGATTTACCAAGTCCTCTCCAATATCTTTTGGTTTCGGTAACTGTTCTGCTGTGTCTTCTTGAAAGAGTTCTAGGTCATCTGGAGGCGCTAGTGGCCTCTCGTAGAGGGGCGCATCTTCGTGAAGTGAAATTGCTGGAACTTCTCCCAAGACAGTTCCGTTCAATCCATCCATTATTCGTAGAAGTCCGCCTTCAGTGACCTTACCTACGACTGAAGATCTTATTTCCCATTTTTTACTAATCGCAGTTACTTGTTCAAGATTGTCGGGTGTGACTATGGCAAGCATTCTTTCCTGTGATTCACTGGTCATAATCTCGTAGGGATGCATGCCTAATTCTCTTTGGGGAACTGCTGAAACATCGAAATCCATTCCAACTCCACCACGTGATGCTGTTTCAGAGGCGGCGCATGAGAGTCCAGCTCCCCCAAGATCTTGTATACCTACAACAAGTCCTGCATCTAGTAATTCAAGGCAACATTCAATAAGGCGTTTTTCTTCAAATGGGTCGCCTACTTGAACGCTCGGCCTTTTATCAGCATCCGCTTCATCGTCTCCGAAGCCTGCAGAAGCGAGTACGCTAACGCCGCCTATGCCATCCCTACCAGTTGTGGCTCCTAGAAGAACTGCTAAGTTGCCGATACCAGAAGCTTGTCCGAGTACGAGACGATCTTTAGGGAGTATCCCTAAACACAAGACATTTACCAAAGGGTTCCCTATGTATGTTTGGTCAAAAACTGTTTCTCCCCCAATGTTGGGTACTCCCACGGAATTTCCATAACCGGAAATGCCACTGACTACCCCTTCAGCTACCCATTTGCTTCTAGCATCTTCAAGTGGGCCAAATCGTAACGGATCCATAATCGCAATTGGTCGAGCACCCATTGTGAAGATATCGCGAATGATTCCTCCGACACCAGTCGCTGCGCCCTGATAGGGCTCAATATAACTCGGATGATTATGGCTTTCTATCCGAATTGCTATCGCTATATCATCGCCGACATCTATAACCCCTGCGTTTTCGCCTGGGCCAACGAGTACATGTTCTCCCTCTGTAGGAAGTCTTTTCAAATGCACTCTTGATGATTTGTATGAACAGTGTTCACTCCACATGACTGAATACATTGCTAATTCAAGATGGTTTGGTTCTCTACCCAAGATTTCAATGATTTTTTCAAGTTCCGGATCGGTAAGCCCTAATGTGCGATGAAGTGGTTCCGTCATCGTTGCTCAATTTGAATTGATATGTGAAAGTTGATGAAGTCACACTGCGTTAAGATTGTCCTTTGGTTTTTAGAGACGATGCGATTATCCATTGGCACTCTCTAAGAAACTTTGGAGTAATGGTTTCCCGTCTGTGCTCCCGAGAAGATCATGGCATGCGCGTTCAGGGTGTGGCATTAATCCAACAACGTTACGTTCTTTATTGCATATTCCAGCGATGTCGCCCATTGAACCATTCGGGTTATCTTCATAGGTCAAGAGAATTCTGTCATTGTTTCTTAACTCATTCAGTGTGTCTTCGCTGCACGTATAGTTTCCTTCGAAATGATTAATAGGGATTTTGAGATCAACCCCTATTTGTGTCTGTGATGTAAGAATTGAATTTGTTGAGACAACTTTTAGAGTTACGGTTTTGCAGAGAAATTTAAGTCCAATGTTTTTTTGTAGAGCTCCTGGTAAAAGTCCCACTTCGGTTAATACTTGAAACCCGTTGCATATCCCTACGACAGGACCACCCTTCTTTGCGAAATCCACAATAGATTCCATTGCTGGGGAGAACCGTGCAATTGCACCCGGCCTTAGGTAATCACCATGTGCGAATCCTCCGGGGATAATCACACCATCTACATTTCCAATTTCTGGAGATCCATGCCAAAGTAACTGTGTTTCCGCCCCGAGATCTTTAACTGCTTCAACAGCATCCTGTTCGCAATTAGAGCCTGGGAAAACAATGACTCCGATGGTGGGGCTCACTCGGCACCTTGAATGGTGATTGATGCATCTTCAATAACGGGATTCGTTAAAAAGCGGTCACAAAGCTCCTGAACTGTTGCGCGAGCAGTTTCTTCATTATCCGATTCAAGGTTGAATCGTATGCTCTTCCCCACCCGAACATTACTGACTCCTTGAAATCCAAGTTTTGGGGTCGCATTCTCTATCGTTGAGCCTTGAGGGTCAGCTATTCCTTCTCTAAGTCGTACTTCTACACATGCTTCGTATTGCATTCCCCAATGCTGCCACAACCGGAGGTACGAGGTGAGTATCTACCCATCAGTTTCAAAAATTAAGTTCCCAGATAGTCACGGACTCGATTTTGTAAATGTCGTACACGGATCTCTTGATAGTTCCCTAGAGTTTGACCACGTTTGAAACTTGATTTAAATCCACGGGTCTGTGCAGCTAGATTTGCAGTGTCTTGATCATAGATTCTGCCAAGAGGGCCAACGCCTTCAACCGTTGAGTAGCTTACATCGATATCGAGTTGAATCACTTCTGGTGGGTCTGGGGCTTTCCCGTCAATAGGTCTCGGGCGCATGAAAATCAGGTCAAAATAGCAATAGTCGGGACTCTTGGGGTCCGGTCGAAAGCGGTAGACCATCGGTAAAGATAAACCAGGGAAGAAAAAGGCGTTAGGGAAAAGAAAATACTCAATAGAGTCAAGTGTTAAGGATTCACTTAGCTGTGTGAAGTCATGCCCGTATTCTTTTCCCATTTGTTCTTGAACAAATTTCGCATAATAATCTCGTGCTCTCACTCCTTCAGGAAGGTTAAATTCTCCTTTCCCAAACATTCTTCCACTGAGATGCGCAAGGATTTCATCTTCCGTACGTGGGTTTTCCTTTAGTGGACTATTTAAACCTCTGGTATGGATAAAACGGGAGACGTTGTCACCAAAGACGTCGTATTGCGTGGTCACTTCATCTCCGAGTTGCCCTGTTGAGTGGGTTTCGCGCACATGATATGCCTCAATGAATGCTTCTGCTCCAGCTTTCCAGTTACATGGAAGATGTTTGCGAATATGTGTTTCTATATATCGGTCGGAAAGACCCCAGTCTTTCCAATGTTCGGGGAGTACCCCGAGAAATTCATGCAACGGTTCGGCATCTTGATCAAAGTTAACGAAAATAAAACCTTCCCATACGTCCACTTTCATTTCAGGAAGTTGATGGGATTCTTGAGACACATGAGGAAAATCCCATGATCCCGGGAGGTCAACAAGTTGTCCTTCTAGTGACCAAGTCCAGCCATGAAATGGGCAGCGAAGTTCCTTGCTGAATCCACAGGTTCCGGGTTGTTTAAGTTGCGTTCCACGGTGCATACAGGCGTTGTAATAGGCTTTTATAGAACCATCGTTTGTTCTGACAATTAACGATGACAAATCGCCAATATCATAAACAAAGTAATCTCCCGGTTCTGGAATGTGATCAACATGACACGCCCATTGCCAGACCTTGGACCATAGGAGTTCATATTCTGCCGATGCGAAATCTGTCGAAATGTAGTTTTCATACGGTATATCGTTATCTCCTAGAAACTCATAAGATTCATCTAGTAATGGTGCTGGTGGTGGAGTGGGGTCAGCAAGTAACTCGTCGCGCAGGGAAGGTCCTTCTTGACGTGCTTCCCCCGGTTTCAATGAATCCTGCTTTTCCATTACCCCCATCATAAATCCTCTTAGGCCATATGTGTCTAGTTCCTTTGAGAGAAGTTACAGAAATTGCTATGAGGTTACGGATTTAACCGGGCCAATTATCCAGATTTTTGTCACTTATCAGTTCATAGCCTTCTCGGTATCTTTGTGAACTGGCTGCGATGACGTGGGGAGGTAATTGTGGTGGAGGAGGAGATTTATCCCAATCAAGACCGTCGAGGAAGTCGCGCACAGGTTGTTTATCAAAGGAAGGTGGAGTCGTCCCTGGGGTCCACTCATCAAGTGGCCAAAAGCGTGATGAGTCCGGTGTCAAAATTTCATCAGCTACAACAAGTGTCCCTTCTATGAAACCCATTTCGAATTTGGTATCAGCAATTATGATTCCACGACCTAAAGCATATTCCGAACCTCTTGTGTAAAGTTCCAATGCTTTTTCTCTAGCCATTTCTGCAACATCATCACCAACTATTTCTGCTGCCTGTGCAAAAGAAATATTCTCATCATGTAGTCCATCTTCAGCTTTGGTAGATGGGGTAAAAACAGGTTCAGGCAATTTTTCTGACTCGCGTATATTTTTTGGAAGTTCTGTCCCGTGCATCGTTCCATGCTTTTCGTATTCTTTCCAAGCAGAGCCTGTGATGTAGCCGCGAACAATACATTCAATGGGGAGCATCTCAACTTTTCTTACAAGCATTGATCTCCCCTCAATCTCAGGAACTTGAGCTTGTTGTGGGAAGTCGGAAAGATCTGTAGAAATTAAGTGTGACTCCATTGAGCCTGATAAGTACTCAAACCAGAAGGTTGACATTGCCATGAGAACTCTTCCTTTATCAGGGACTGGTTGATCCATAACAACATCAAAGGCTGAAATGCGGTCGCTAGTCACCATGAGGTATTGGTCATTGCCAGCGTCATAGATATCCCGTACTTTTCCTGAATACACATGGGGTAGGTTTAATTGATAGGCGGGTTCTCTACTCATATATTTCTCTTTAAATTATCGGTTCAGGGTCATATTCTAAAGCATTTGGGAAAAGGGCTTGAAGGTCTTGGATGCGAAGCGCTACTTGTTTGATTTGTTGACTAGCTAATCCGATTGACCTTTCATTTATCACCTCACCTAGTTCTTCTTCAGTGAGTGGGAAACGTTCATCATTTCCTAATTGACTGATAAGAAGATTTTCGCCTTTATCTTCATTGCGTAGCGTAAGAGCTGCTGTGACAGCATGCTCTTTTATGATTTCATGAGCTTCTTCTCTTCCCATTCCATTTGCAACTGCTGCGGTTAGGATCTTTGTCGTACTCAGGAATGGCAGAAAATGGTTAAGTTCACGTTCAATGACCCGTGGATAAATCCCAAAATCTTTAAGGATTGTCAAAAATGTCTGGAGTAAGCCATCCATAGCGAGGAATGCGTCAGGAAGAGCAACTCTTCGTACTACGGAACAACTAACGTCACCTTCATTCCATTGGTCTCCTGTGAGATCGGTAACCATGGATAAGTATCCTTTTAAGACATGTGATAGTCCACCGATACGTTCGCATGATCTCATATTCATTTTGTGAGGCATAGCTGAAGAACCAACTTGTCCTTCTTGAAAGCCTTCAGTCGCTAAGTCATGACCTGCCATTAGGCGTAATGTTTTTGCAAGGTTGGATGGCCCGCTTGAAAGTTGAACAAGCGCACTGATGACATTGAAATCTAGAGATCTCGGGTATACCTGGCCGACACTTTCGAGTGTGGCAGTGAATCCTAAATGTTTAGCAATGCGTTGTTCAAATTCTTTGACCTGATTTGGGTTTCCTAGTAATTCAAGTAAATCTTGTTGCGTTCCTACTGGGCCCTTTATTCCTCGCAAAGGATAGGTTTGTAACGTATGTGTAAGTCTTTCAAAGGCTAGAAGCATTTCTTCAGCGGTATTGGCGAAGCGCTTTCCCACGGTGGTGACTTGCGCAGCGACGTTATGTGTTCTCCCCGTTATAGGAGTTTCGCTATATTGTTCAGCTAGTACTGCTAGTTGTGAAAGCGCTGCGACAGTTTGAGTTTGTATGATTTCTATACTTTGTTGAATCTGAAGTTGTTCAATGTTTTCTGTTAAATCTCGTGATGTCATACCTTTATGGATATGTTCATATCCTGCTAGGTCGCAGAATTCTTCTATCCGAGCTTTAACGTCGTGTTTAACTATTGTTTCTCTTTCACGTATTGATTTCAGGTCAATATCGTTTTTCGTTCTCTGGTAAGCAGCAATTACTTCTTCGGGTATATCTGATCCGAGGTCGCGTTGGGTTTGTAGTACTGCTATCCAAAGTTCACGTTCAAGTAGCACTTTATTTTCAGCGGACCAGATGCTGACCATCGCATTACTGGCGTACCGGTCAGCTAGGACGTTGGGAAGGCTCATTTTGTCGCCATTTCTCTTTTATAGGCAGCTAATTTATCTGCGATTTCTTTATTTTCTATACCTAACATTTGAAGAACAAGAAGCGCTGCATTTTGTGATCCATCAATTGCGACTGTCGCAACAGGGACACCTTTGGGCATTTGTACAGTTGCATATAGGGCATCTTGCCCATTTAAAGCACCACCTGATAGAGGAACACCCACGACGGGTAGGGTTGTGTGTGCTGCGACGACGCCTGCTAAATGCGCTGCCATTCCTGCTCCACAGATAAAAGCTACAAATCCATTTTCTCTGGCAGTTGTTACAAGTTTAACTACTTGATCTGGGTTCCGATGAGCAGAAAGGACCCGCCATTCATAGTCAATTTCAAATTCTTCTAGGGTTTCTTTTGCTTTGACCATTTTAGACTCATCGGATTTTGACCCCATTAAAATCCCAACTTTCATGTGATGCTCCTTTTCTTTGGTCGAATTTTTAGACTTGTTTCTTCCATACTAGATATTTCATTGACTTGCTCCGGCGATGTCTTTACGTTTATGGAGACCTTCCCAGCTTATTTTCTGCGCGCCTGCGTATGCTATTTCTTTTGCTTTTGCATGTGTTGGCCCTTTGCCAGTCACAGCGATTACTCTGCCTCCGCTAGTTATGAGCTCATTTTTTTCATTTGTCGTTACTCCAGCACAGAACACCTCTTCTATCCCGGAAATGTTTCTGGCTTCTTCGATTCCTGTTATTACTTTTCCTGTTTGTGGTGCCTGTGGGTAACCTTCTGATGCGCAAACAACAGTGACCATCGCTTCTTCGATGAATTCTGGGGTTGTTTGAAGGTCCCCCGAAGCTGCTTCATATAGCAGTTCAAATAAGCTTGTTTTGATGCGGGGGAGAACAACTTGGGCTTCTGGGTCTCCGAAACGAACATTGTATTCGAGTATTTTGGGTCCTTTTTCTGTGTGCATTATTCCAGCGTAGAGAACACCTCTGTAATCAATTCCTCTTTGGATAAGTGTTCGTAAAGTCGGTTGGATAGCTTCTTCCATTATTTTTTCAACAAATTTTTCTGATACTTCAGGAACAGGTGAATATGCTCCCATTCCACCCGTATTTGGACCTTCGTCATTGTCTAAAAGTCTTTTATAATCTTGGGCTGGGCTAAGGGCAACTGCTTTTCCTCCATCACATATAGCGAGGATTGAAATTTCATTTCCACTCATCCCCTCTTCAATAACTATTTTTTTACCTGCATTTCCAAATGCTTCACCCGAAAGGTAGTTACGAATAGCAGATTCGGCATCTTGTAAAGAATGCGTGACAAGCACTCCTTTCCCAGCTGCGAGTCCATCTGTTTTGATTACGTAAGGAAGTGGCATTTCTCTTAGGAAAGTAATTGCAGGTTCTTCTTCGGTGAATGTTCCATGCTTTGCTGTCGGGACATTGGCTTCTACGAGTAAATCTTTCATCCACGCTTTAGAACCCTCTAGTTGTGCTCCGTCGGCTCCAGGTCCAAAAACAAGTTTTCCTTGCGCTCGGAGTTTGTCAGCGATGCCAGCTACTAAAGGTTCTTCTGGACCTATGACGAAAAGGTCGGCATCTATTTCGAGTGGCGAAATATTCTTTGAATTTGGAATACCTGGATTTCCCGGGGTGACAATTACTTCACTATCACGTTTAAGTACATGGGATAAGGCGTGTTCTCTTCCGCCTGATCCAACAACAACGCTTTTCATTTCATTTTTCCTTGGGTATTGGTTAGAAGAAATGCTCGTTGTTTCAGTGGTAGTAAATTACCTCTCACGACTGCCAGTTAACGTATTGTTTTCGTCCTGGTCCAACTCCGATGAGTGAGACTGGGATTCCACAGTATTTTTCAATTGCTTTCACATAGTCTTTCGCTGCTTGCGGAAGGTCAGAGGGGTTTGTGATTTCGGAAATATCTGTTTGCCATCCTGGCATTTCTTCATAAATAGGAACTGCCTTGTGGAAATCGGTTTGGTGGTAGGGCATTTTCTCTACGCGTTGTCCGTCTATGTCGTATGCGACGCAAATCTTCACAGTTTCCAATGCATCCATTACATCAAGTTTCGTTAACGCTATCTCTGTCAAAGAGTTGAGTCGGGCGGCATGTCGAAGCATTACAGAATCAAACCAGCCTGTACGTCGTCGTCGACCTGTATTGGTCCCGTATTCGTGTCCTACGTCCACAAAATGATCTGCAACGTCATCAAAGAGTTCAGCTGGGAAAGGTCCGGATCCAACTCGTGTTGTATAAGCTTTTGCTATTCCAACGATCCTTTCTAAATGGCGCGGCCCCACTCCAGCTCCGGCGCAAGCACCTCCAGCTGTCGGGTTTGATGACGTGACGAATGGATATGTTCCATGGTCAAGATCTAAGAATGTAGCTTGTGCGCCTTCAAAAAGTACGTTCTGTTCTGCTTCAAGAGCGTTATGAATAAGGTCAATTGTGTCCGAGATATAGGGTTTCACTCTTGGAAGGTACTCGTCTAGGAAAATACTACTGAGCGATTCAAGTTCGGGAGCAAGTCGGTTATATACCTTCGCTAATAGTGGCCCCTTTTCATGAAGAGAGACACTGAGTTTCTCATTGAATATTTTGGGATCAAGAAGATCCTGCACTCTAATACCGACTCTGAATGCTTTATCGGCATATGCCGGCCCTATGCCTCGTTTTGTCGTTCCGAGCTTGTTCGCTCCGAGGTGGCGTTCAAAAACTACATCGAGTTCCTGGTGGTATGGGAAAATCAAATGAGCGTTGCCACTTAATTTGAGGCGTTCGCAACTAACTCCTTTGGCTTCGAGCATGTCAATTTCTTTAATTAACACACCAAGGTCAACAACAACCCCGTTTCCGATGACAGGTGTTATGTGATCGTAGAGTACACCGCTTGGGATAAGTTGGAGAGCCGTAGTTTCTCCATTAACGACAAGAGTATGACCTGCGTTATGGCCGCCCTGGTAGCGGACAACCATCTGCATTTCCTTGGCGAAAAGGTCGGTGAATTTACCCTTACCTTCGTCGCCCCACTGGGTACCTACGACAACGGTCGATGGCACAGGCGGTCTCCTTCTGTTGACTCCGCTTACCAAACCACTGTACGTCATTTAGTGGCAGGTGTGTCTAACTTTTAGGGAAGAATTCCTAAATTATTTAGGAATTGGTCATGGAGGGCTTACCCTCCGTATGACCCTCCTTGCCCTTCGTAATCAAAGATTTGACTTACTGGCGTGAATGTAAGTTCCCCGTTTATTACCTGTACTTCTTGCAATTGGGCACCTTCAGTTACATACGCGTCGTTCGTTCCATCTAGCTGTATTGTCTCTACGAAATTATTTCCGTTGGTTGTGTCGAGATTCCAGGTGGCTTTCATGACGTTTATACGATTGACGCCTCCGGGAAGTTCATTAGCTGCTCTAAGAATATCAACTATTACCTGAGCGAAGAAAACACCGCCAGAGTATGATCCGTCAGCGCATGTAACGCCGCCGTAGTCTGCTAAGACTTGTTCGGTTAGTTGGATAGCGGGATCGTCATTGAAACGAGGGTCTCCGCAAACCTTGCTAGAGTTAGCGATTCTTACTCCTGCTCCTTCAGCTTGCAGTAGCGCTGCGGCATCCTGCACGGGAGTAAAGAATGCGGGAAGGTTATTACATGTATAGGACATGTAGAAACGTGGCCGCCAGGATGTTGCCGCCATTACTCCAACGCTTTGAGGGCAGAAGGCTGCTGTTGTTCCTGCTACGAATACTTGTGCCCCTGAAGAAGCGAGTGTTGTCATCTCTGCGGTGACATCGGGAGCTGCTGGGTCGTGAAGGGCTTCAGCAACAACTTCAATACCTGAGCATCCTTGTAAGGTCTGCTGGTACGTTTTGCCAAAATCGTTGTTCATGAATAGTCCAGCAACAGTTGCTCCCTCACCGAATTCTTCAACGATTGCTTCGCACCAGATGTTGGTTTCTGTCACGTAGTTGAGGATATTACCAACGGTCCATGGGAAGTTTGCTGGATCACCCCAGAATGGGAAACCAGATAAGTTCAATAGTTGTGGGACACATGCCTCATCTGTGATTGGCCTTATTGCGTAGTTATTTGGTGTTCCAATGACTCCTACAAAGCCGACAATATTTTCGGTTTCGAGCATTTCTTGTACGTTTGCTACGGTTCTTCCCGCTTCATAGGCATCGTCTTTTGCAACGAGCACAAGGTCTTTCCCACCAATAGGGTCTGTTGCGTTCACATAATCAAAATAAAATTCCATTCCTGAAGCGATTGTCCCGAATGCAGCTAGTTGGCCTGATTGCGGAAGCGACGTTCCGAACCTGATTTCATTCTCTGTTACGCCTTCAGATGCATCCCAATCGTCAGGGCAGGCATCAAGGTCGAGTGTCGTGCCTTCAGCAATAGTGACTTGACCTCCGGTTTGATTGCCGGCAGCGTCATCGCCATCGTCTCCTCCGCAACCGACGGCGACAAGGCAAAGAGCGCTTGTTATACAAAGAAATTTTATCATTAACTTTTTCATGGTTTCCCCCAACTTTGATACACGAAACTTACTAACTAGATAGAGTCCCTGCAACCGTTTCTTAACTATTCGATAATTTGCTCTGGGTTTGAATTGTTACGAAACGGTTCTTTACCTTCTTTGCTGCTGTAGAAATACCTCCAGGCATAAACAGAGTTAAGACAATGAGGAGAAGACCGAGGATCAATGAACCGGTGGGGCCTTGTAGCCATCTTTGTGGAACAAATGAAATTGATTGCGTTGAAGAGGCCCAATCTGGGATGAGGGCGTAGACAAGTCCGCCGATCACAGCTCCGGAAAGCGTTCCTACTCCTCCTACTACTAGGCCGACGATTAAGTAAATGGCTACGAGGGAACTGAAATCATCAGGTGAAGCTATTCCAACTTCAGCGACATAAATCATTCCACCTATTCCTCCTAAAGCAGATGCGATACCAAAGGAAATTGTTTTTGTCATTGCTAGATTCACTCCGGATACAGCGGCGCTAGTTTCATTGTCTCGAACCGCACGCATCGCTCTACCTGGTTTGCTTTTTATGAGGTTGGAAATGAGCCAAAAACAAAGTGCTGCTACTAAGGAAAAGAGTATAAATTTCCACATTCGTGACTCTTCTCTGTTAGATAAAGGTCCGTCACCAAAGTATCCGCCCACAAGGGGAATATTTTGAAGTGCTTGTGCTATTTCATCTAATGGCAGCCATGAAGGTGGCGAGAATTTGTATTGACTTCCGGTTATTTTATTTGTTGTGAGTTTCCCTCCAGCTCCTCCCGTGTATTCATACAGGCTGTCTAATTTGACAATTGTTGGGAAAAGGGCAGCGAGTCCCAGAGTAAGTAGGGCTAGGTAAAGGCCACGTATTCGTAGTGCTGGTAAACCAAGGATCATGCCGATTAGGAAGCAACTGGGAATGACTATGACAAGTGTCAACAGGAAAGGCCAGGAGTAGTCTGCGACTAGCCATGCTGAAATATATGCTCCCGTTCCAAAGAAGAAGCTCTGCCCAAGGGCGATTTGTCCCGTGTAACCGACGACGACTTGGAGGCCGAGAATAGCCACTGAGTAGGCAATAGCTTTGTTGAGGCGTATGAGTGACAAATTGTATTTATTGGAACCTATTGCAATTGATCCAACGTCAACGTAGGCGAACGCTATTAGTAGGAAAAAAAGTATTAATGAAACCCACATGAGTATTTTGAGATTTCGGTATTGAGGAGTGCCTCTTGTGAGGGTAATTTTTGGCGCCATGATTATGCCTTTAAACCCTTTCCACTGTTTTGGTTCCGAGGAATCCAGATGGGCGGAATGTGAGAACAATAAGAAGGACAACAACGGCTGCGGAAAGTGTCATTTCATTGGGAATGAACGGAATGTATTGCACGACGACGCTTTGGACGAAACCAATGGTCAATCCTCCAATGAGTGCGCCCCATAGACTATCTAAACCACCTAATGCTGCTGCTGTTATAGAAAAGATGAGTGCGCGAAGCATTATTGTGGGTTCTATTTGTAAGACAGGGTTAGCTGCGTAGATTGAAGCACCAAGTGTTCCCGCGGCGGCGGCTAATGCCCAACCAAATTGTAATGTTTGGCCTATTTTTATGCCGCAGAGCCTACTTGATTCTAAATTTGAAGAAACTGCTCTGAAGGCCAGTCCGATCTTTGTCTTGGTAAGAAGAGTTTGGAGAGTGAATAAGACCAGTAAGCAACTTCCAAAAGCAAAGATTGAATACCAGCTCAATCTAGCATTACCAATCGTTACTGCTTTCCCTGATGGGAATAGTTGGGGAAATGAAAGTGGGTCAAATCTCCAGATGATAGCTGCGACAGCATTAATGACAAGGAATAAGCCGAGGGTGATGATTACAAGTGGAAGGTGGTCTGCTGGGTCAAATTTTCTGATAAAAGTGCGTTCTAAGCAAGCCGCTAGGATTCCTGAGAAAATCATTCCAATGACGACAGCACCCCACATGGGAATTCCCCATTTCCATAGCTGCAGCACAATAAATGCTCCGAGCATTGCTTGTTCTCCCTGAGCGAAATTTATGAGGGTTGTTGCTTTGAAGATAAGGACCATAGCTACGGCTATCAATGCATACGTTGATCCATTGGTGAGTGCATCGAAAAGTCTTTGAAGAAACAGATCCATTTCAGCCCCCCAGGTATGCCTTTCGTATAGCGTCATCGTTCACGAGGAGGTTTGCCTCGCCCTCAACTGCGATTTCGCCAGATTCAAGTACGTACCCTCTATCAGCCATTGATAGAGCTATCTGAGCGTTCTGCTCAACGATGAGCATTGTTGTCCCTAGGTCTTGGTTCATTGTTTTAAATCGTGCAAAGAGTCCTTCGACAATTTGGGGGGCTAGTCCCAGTGATGGTTCGTCCAGAAGAAGTAGTTCTGGTTTTGACATGAGCGCTCGAGAGACAGCCAGCATCTGTTGTTCCCCTCCTGAGAGTGACCCAGCTGATTGCATTCGTCGTTCATAAAGCACAGGGTATGTTTCGTAGCAGGATTCCATATCTGCTTTTATTTCGTTATCTGAACGGATGAACGCCCCTACTTTGAGGTTTTCTTCAACGGTTAATTCTGGGAATGTTCCTCTTCCTTGAGGTACATGCGCTATGCCTTTGCGGACAATGTAATCAGGTTCAAGGTCCGTGATGCTATGTCCATTGAATGTGATGCTTCCTGTTGTCTCAACCATGCCAGAGATCGCTCGTAGCGTTGTTGTTTTTCCTGCCCCGTTCGCACCAAGGATCACGACGATTTCATTTGGTTGAACGTGGAATTTTATGCCATGGAGAACTTCTATCTGACCGTATGTTGCTGTGAGTTCATCCACGTCTAGTAGAGTATTTTTCATTTTGTTTCTCCTAGATATGCGGAGATAACGTCTGAATTCTCTTGAATTTCTGTGGGTGTTCCTTCAGCTATTTTAGATCCGAAGTCAAGAACAACGACTCTGTCAGATATTCCCATGACCATACCCATGTGATGTTCCACGAGGAGGATTGTTAGGTCGAATTCTTCTCGGATTGAGACTATTACGTTTGAGAGTTCATTGACTTCTGAATGATTTAATCCTGTAGCTGGTTCGTCTAGTAAGAGGAGTTTTGGTTTGTTTACTAAAGCGCGAGCTAATTCAATTCTTTTCATTGTGCCAAACGGCAATCCTTCGCATGGTTGATTAGCGAATTCCAATAGGTTGAGACTTTCTAGAATAGTGTTTGCTAAAAGTTGAAGGTCTTTTTCTTCGTTGCGTAAACCGATACGAAACATGGCTGATAGAAAATTTTGGGTTCCTTTGACATGGGCTCCACACATCACATTCTCAAGGACTGTCATTCTGGGCCAAAGGGCAAGATTTTGGAAAGTGCGAGAGATCCCCATTTCCGCTATTTGATATGCGGACCTTTTGAGAAGGTTGCCGTTTTCAAAGTGTACGGTTCCCGACGTGGGGTCATAAATCCGGCTGATGACATTAAAGAGAGTTGTTTTGCCGGCACCATTTGGTCCTATAAGTCCGCAGATCTCATCGGATTCAATATTGAAACTCAGTTCGTTAAGAGCGGTAACGCCGCCGAAACGCATTGTCAGGTCTTTTACTTCTAATAAGCTTGTACCCATCGTCGTCTCTTTGGTAGGAATTTCTGGTGTCTCTTATTCGCTGCATGATATCAAGGCCTTGAGATCTGTGCGCAAAGTCTGAGGGAAAGAAAATAGGAAATAAATCTTAATCGTTAGAGGTTTCTGGGAAAAGATCTTTTAATTCTTGCAAGGCTTTCTCTTGTTGTTCATCTAATGTTTGTGGAACAGTAATTTCTACAGTGACCAGAAGGTCACCTGATGTTTTCTCGTCTTTTATTCCTTCGCCTTTCACTCTAAAAGTGCTTCCTGTCTGTGTCCCAGCAGGTAATCGTAAAGTCACAGACCCATCCGGATATGTAGGGACCTGAATATCAGCCCCTAATGCTGCTTCTATAAAAGTAACTGGAAGTTGAAGGGTGAAATTCATTTCATCTCTTCCGAAAAGTTCGTGAGGAGTTACTCGGATGATAACTATGAGATCACCGGATGGCCCACCATGAGACCCTGGACTTCCTTTGCCTTTGAGGCGTATTCTCTGCTCGTCTTCAACACCAGCTGGTATACGCATTTTAACTGATTGCGTCGCTCCTGATTGTGTTCCTGACGTCACTGATGTTTCTATCCCATTAATTGACTCATCAAAAGTTAGACGTAATTGTGCTTGCTGATTCGCTCCTTTTCGCGGCCTTTGGTGTGTTGCTTGGCCGAAGGAGGCGCCACCGGAAAACATGCTATTGATAAGGTCTGATATGTCACCGGCTTGACCACTAAAATTTGATGAGAACCCTCCCATTCCTCCAGGACCCATTTGACGGGCTTCATCATATTTTGCTCGAGTTTGAGGGTCGCCAATGACGTCATAAGCAGCGGACACATCTTTAAAACGTTCTTCTGCTTTTATATCACCCGGGTTCTGGTCTGGGTGTAGGTCTCGTGCGAGTTTCCGGTATGCCTTTTGAATATCTTTTTCTTTTGCATCAGGGGAAACACCGAGAGTCTGATAGTAATCCTTCTCAAACCATTCTCTTTTTACATCCACGAGCTTCCCCCTTTCGTTAGATTTACTATGAATCTTTAAGCAGGTCCTGCAGTTCGGACCATGGCGGGCCGGATAGTTCTTCCTTTCCACAGGTAACCGGATCGCATTACTTCAGCAACAGTTGCGACATCGCCCTCTTCGCTAACATCATGCATCACAGCATCATGGAGTTCAGGGTCAAAATTGACTGAAGCTTCAGTGATAAGTTCAAGGCCCTGTGATTGCAGTGTTTCCAAAAGAGCGTTCCTGATTGGTGAAACATCTTCAGCGCCTTGTTGAATAGCAGCATCACATGCATCAAGAACTGGAAGGATCTTCTCCACGAGACTACTAGCAGCCTGTTCCACGAGATCATTTTGGCGTTTCGCACTTTGTCTACGAAAGTTATCGAATTCAGCTTGCACCCTTTGTAGGTCAGCAAGAAATGCCTCATTTTGAGCTTGTAGTTCCAAATACTCACTGCTGGCTTCTTCAGGTTTTTTTGTTACTGGGTCTTGTTCTTCTAATTCGGGATCAACTTCGGGAAGTTCACTATCTTCGGCAGCGGGTACTTCGTTGTCCATTATTTACTCTTCCTCATCAATGATTTCAGCGTCAATAATGTCCTCAGAGTCATCTTCTTCCGGTGTTTGTGATTCTTGCTCTGCTTCTTTAGCTGCTTCCTCATAGAGGCGTTGCGCGAATCCTTGACTAGCAAGACTGAGTTCTTCCATCCCAGTTTTGACTGTTTCAACGTCTATTTCCTCATTTTCGAGAGCGCTTTTCAGGTTTTCAAGCTTTGCTTCTATCTCAGTTTTTTCTTCTTCGCCGAGTTTGTCTGCATTTTCACGAATCGTTTTTTCAGTTTGATATACGAGCGAGTCTGCTGAATTTCGCATTTCTGCTTGTTCTTTTCTCTCACGGTCTTCATTTGCGTGTGCTTCTGCATCAGCGATCATTTGATCAATCTTGTCTTTCTCAAGTGATGATTGGCCCGTAATGGTAATGGATTGTTCTTTCCCAGTAGCTCTATCTTTCGCAGACACATGCACTATGCCATTGGCATCAATATCAAAAGTGACTTCTATTTGAGGAACACCACGTGGAGCAGCTGGAATGTCAACTAACTGAAATTTTCCAAGTGTTTTGTTGAATTGAGACATTTCCCGTTCTCCTTGAAGAACATGTATCTCCACTGATGGTTGGTTATCTTCAGCTGTTGTATACACCTCTGTTCTACGAGTCGGGATCGTTGTGTTTCGTTCAATCATTTTGGTCATAACTCCACCTTTGGTTTCTATCCCAAGTGACAATGGGGTTACATCCAGTAGGAGAATATCTTTAACTTCGCCTCTGAGAACTCCAGCTTGTACGGCAGCACCAACAGCTACAACTTCGTCTGGGTTCACGCTCTTGTTCGGTTCTTTACCCGTCATTGTCTGTACGAGTTCTGTAACCGCGGGCATTCGTGTTGAACCGCCAACGAGGATCACATGTTCAATGTCACTCGTTGAAAGGTTTGCGTCTTTAATTGCTTGTTCAAATGGTTTACGGCAGCGCTCAAGAAGATCAGCAGTTAATTCTTGAAATTTTGACCGGGTCAACGCATAATCCATGTGAAGAGGCCCAGCATCAGTTGCTGTGACAAATGGTAAATTCACTTGTGTACTTTGGCTTGCAGAGAGTTCAATTTTTGCTTTTTCTGCAGCTTCTTTCAGGCGTTGCATGGCCATATTGTCTTTTGATAAATCAACACCGTGATCGTTGGAAAAAGAATCAACAAGCCATTGGATGACGCGTTCATCCCAATCATCTCCACCAAGGCTGGTGTCACCACTAGTTGATTTCACTTCAAAAACGCCGTCACCGATTTCAAGGACTGAGACATCAAAGGTTCCCCCTCCAAGGTCAAAGACAAGTATGGTCTCTTCTTCGTCACCTTTTTCTAAGCCGTAGGCAAGAGCTGCTGCGGTTGGTTCATTAATTATCCGAAGTACTTCAAGTCCAGCTACCTTGCCCGCTTCCTGCGTTGCTGTCCTCTGAGCGTCATCGAAATACGCTGGAACCGTAATCACGGCTTCGGTGACTGTGTCACCAAGATATGCTTCAGCGTCTCGTTTAAGTTTCATGAGCGTACGCGCAGAAACTTCTTGGGAGTTATATTCCTTGCCATCTATATCTAATGACCAACTCGTACCCATATCTCTTTTGACGGAACGGATTGTTCTATCTGGATTGGTTATCGCTTGTCGTTTCGCTACTTCTCCAACAAGTACTTCACCGTCTTTAGCGAAAGCAACGACTGATGGGGTTGTACGACTTCCCTCGGCATTGGCGATAACAGTAGGTTCACCGCCTTCAAGGACAGCAACAACTGAATTCGTGGTACCTAAATCTATTCCGACGGCCTTCGCCATTTTTCACTCCTATTCAGCGCTAAGCGCAAAGTTTCTATGTTCTTCACTTATGTTCAACGATAATGACATGCTTTTTATTCCATAAATAGAGAAAAGCACCTACCCAATTTATCGTTTCTTATGGAAAATAAATCACAGAAAACAGTGCGAAACTCTCTCTCGTTCGAATCAATACATCAGCTACGGGCATAGAAATTGCTTGATTTGATGTGACATGTGTCATCTACCGACATATTTAACGTTCAAGAACGCTGTTTAATACCCCTCAAGGGTCTATCTTTGAAGAGGGATATGGAAGCACAGAAAAAATCCAACCGTTTTCGCCCACAAGATTGGGTTCTTGTTTTAGGTGTTGCTGTTGCTATGTTCACGGCTCTTTCAGGTGTTGCTGCCACGATCTTTAATCAAAAAGGCGATAGCCCTATCCATCGGGAAGTTTTTGGCAATGTCCCAACTGCTGCAAAAGTCGCTTTCTATTCGATCATTCCTGCCTTAATCATTTATGGTGCTTGGAATTTTTCACTGCGTGTAAAGAACTGGACTCGTGGTCAGCCAGATAACCGGGCGACGACAAAAAAGAATGTTCACCGTCGGGCAAAGAATTTACGTTCTGGCCTTTACATGAAAACACTTATGAGGGACCCTGCAGCTGGGTTAATGCATTCACTCATGTATTTCCCATTTATTATCCTTCTCGGGGTCACGACAACTCTAGAAATTGATCATCAATTACCGGAAGATCTTAAATTTCTTCATGGAGGCGTATATAAAGGGTATTCGCTCGTCGGTGATGCAGCTGGAGTCCTTTTTTTGATAGGTGTTGGTTGGGCGTTACTTCGAAGATACGGGCCACGCCGTTTCCGCCCATATCGAATCCGTATTAAATCAAAAGGTGATCACGCTATAGGGCTTGGACTTCTCTTTGGTCTAGGAGTGACCGGATTTATCGCTGAAGGATTCAGAATAGCTTTAGCTAACGAACCTGATTTTGAGAAATGGTCCATCATTGGTTACCCCTTAGCGAACCTTGTTGATGGTTTTGGAAATCTGAGTGGTTGGCATCAAGTCTGGTGGTACGCCCATGTGATCTTCTTCATCGGATTTCTTATATTCCTCCCAATTACGATGCTTCGTCACATATTCACATCTCCGTTAAACATGTACCTTCAAGATCGTGATCGTCCCAAAGGGGCAATGAAACCGCTTCCTAATCTCATGGAAACCGAACTAGAGTCGTTCGGGGCTTCAGTCATTGAAGATTTTACGTGGAAGCAACTTCTCGATACCGATGCTTGCACTATGTGCGGGCGTTGCACGTCAGTATGTCCGGCACACGCGACAGGGAAACCTCTAGACCCTAGAGAAATCGTTCTCAAAACTGGTGAAGTTATGGCTGCGACTGGCGACCCAATAACTACTCCACCAATCGGAGTGGACCCAGAAATTACTGTCCCAGCGAATTGGATGTTTGATCGAGTTACAAACGATGAATTATGGTCATGCACCAGTTGCAAGGCATGTGACGAAATCTGCCCAGTGAACATTGAAATCCTCGACAAAATTCTAGACATGCGACGGTATAAGTCTTTGATGGAATCTGATTTCCCAGCGGAATTAGGTAACGCATATCGTGCTATGGAGAACTCAGGTAATCCTTGGTCAATTTCCCAAACAGAAAGAGCAGATTGGATTGGGGATATTGAAGGGATCGCCGTTCTCGCAGGTGGTGACCCATTTGAATCAGAGTGGCTCTACTGGGTTGGCTGCGCCGGAAGTTTTGATGATAAGAACAAGAAAGTCAGTCAGGCAATGGCGAAACTTCTCCACCGTGCTGGGATAGATGTCAGTATTCTTGGCCCTGATGAAAATTGCACGGGTGACCCGGCTCGCCGATCAGGCAATGAATACATTTTTCAAATGCTGGCCATGCAGAATATAGAAACGTTAAATGGCATGGGAGTGAAAAAAATCATTACCCAATGCCCACACTGTTTCAATACGTTGCAGAACGAATACCCGCAGCTTGGCGGGCATTACGAAGTCATCCACCATACGCAATTGTTAGAACAGCTCATCGATAGCGGCCAATTGGACATGTCACAGGCCACGTTGAAGGAACGTATCGTTTACCATGACAGCTGTTACTTGGGTCGTCATAACGATATTTACATGTCGCCAAGAAAAGTTATTGGCAGCCTTTCCGGTGTTGATATTGTCGAAGCTCCAAGAAACGGGACTAAAGGTATGTGTTGCGGTGCTGGTGGAGCACGAATGTGGATGGAGGAAGATATCGGTCCGAAGGTAAATGACGTTCGTGCCCTTGAACTCGTGGAAACAGGAGCGAGTAGGATCGCCACAGCATGCCCGTTCTGTTACATCATGATGGACGATGGTGTAAAAGCAGCAGGGAAAGAAGAAGATGAAGTAAAGGTCGCTGATCTCGCTATCCACCTTGTAGAAGCTTTGGAAGAAGGAGAGGAACGAAAGGAAGAGGCCCGTCAAGAATCAATAGAGGCGCCTTTTGTTGTGACACCGGAACCGATTCCCGCTGATGTGGTATCTGCGCCAATCCCTATTGGAGAACCCAGTCCCGTTGGTGCTATTCAAAGAGTCACGAATCAATCAGTCGGAGTTGCTACGGTACTCTCACAACCTACTGCAACGATCTCTGATACTTCCACTGATACTGTCTCAACAACTACAGAAGAAATACCTTCCACTCCAGATAATCTTTCCCTTATACGGG
>Ga0208764_10000696_pt1 | contig 21602 bp, 23 predicted proteins | sample ETNtaG_18_FD_185762 | JGI IMG/M metagenome (GOLD analysis project Ga0208764, IMG submission 185762) | Marine microbial and viral communities from oxygen minimum zone, Eastern Pacific Ocean - ETNP201302SV91 (SPAdes) (version 2) | ecosystem: Environmental > Aquatic > Marine > Oceanic ... | reverse complement strand
TTCCATTTAAGGAATGATCCATGCTTAATATTCCATGAAAACATTCCATAGTTGGTATGTATGTATACCAACCCATACATCCGGGTTCAAAAAAAGTTACAGGCCATGGTTTAATATTGTTTGAATACACCTGACCTTTTAATTGAAAATCATCATCAATTATATCAAGTTTTATTTCTTTCAATGAAAAATAATTTGCACCAAGGTGTAATGCATATTTTGATTTGCTACATTTGAATTCACTCGTTTCATACTTTTTAAAAAAAACTTTACCATTTGCCCCATCAAAAACCATTATGAATGCAGTTTTATTATTCGATTTTCCACTATGATAAATACCAGGAATAATGGCCAAAGATCTATTATTTTTAGTTGTTATCTTATGATACCATCCCTCAAAGAAAGGTTGTTTATATTTATTTCCATGATATGCGCTGGGATTGCGAATTATCATATAATTATGATTTTGTAATTAATTTAGTATCTGATAAAAATATTATTCCAAGAAGCAATGTGAATCCATAGAATATATCTTCAAATGGTATCGTTCCTAATCGGATTCCAATATTATGTTCATTATTATACCAGACAACTTGATCTATAATAAATGTTCCTGTTAGAATTCCATTTATAATAAAGAATGGTATTAGTATAAAAATATATGATAGAAAAAAAGTTTGTAATAATTCTATTCTTTTCATTTGCACCCATGATAAAATAGTTATCGTAATTAAAAAGCAACAATTTGTATATAGTCTACCAAGGTTAATAATTATAAGAACTGATAATGCAAATATGATCAAATAAAATATTATTTTGGTATTCATAATTGAAAATTTCCAATAAGGAAAAATTTTCAACATACTATAATGGATAAATAATGAAGCATAAGGAATGCAAATAAAGAACAACCATTCTTCCATAGGAAGATTAAATATATGATACCCTGTTATATAATAATCATTAAATCCCCATACTCCTAAATATGTAAAGATAATATCCCAGATGATATAAATACCATCCATGATTAATAAGCCAGGTATCAGTTTTTTCCAAGTAGTCCAAAACTCTGTCTTATGATAAAAGGAAAAAATGAGTGGAACAGATATAGCAGAAGCGTTTAATAAGAAATAGAGATTGTTATTCAAAATTATTTTATTGATTTAAATAATCTAGGCGGAACAAATAACATTCCAAAATATTCACAACCATTTTTACCTAAATTTGAATGATGCTTTCGATGCGCTAGTAGAACACCTTTTAAATAACTATTTTTTGGTTTATTAAATAGTTTAATTCTACGATGAATAAAAAAATCATGTACCAGCATATAAGCAATACCATAAAGAAGAATACCTAACCCAACAAAAACTAACCATTGTGGAGAAAAAAAACTTCCCAGAATGAAGCACGATATACTTGGCATCGCAAATATTAAAGCGAAAGAGTCATTCTTCTGGTACCATTTTTCTGTTAACACATGATGATCCTCATGTAGGACCCAAAGAGGGCCATGCATTAAAAACTTATGAGTTGCCCAAGCCACGAACTCCATTACAATAAATGATATGATAGTTATTATGAAAGCATTTAACATATTAAATAAATTGACCAGTTTTTTCTCTAAGATATGTTATAGGTATCAAGGATATTTTTGTAAAATTATTTATCCGAAGACGTTTTTTCATTATCTCTTTAGCATCAGTTTTTTTTAGTTTATTAAATAAAACTCGAAAATAACGATACGCAAGGTAAACACCCAAACGAGAATTATTAGGTAATCTTTTTATTCCCTTAATTCCTTCATCAAAGTCATTTTCAATTTCTTTTTGAATTAAGATTTTTGAATCATTATCTAAAACTTTATTTTTGTTCAGCTCGGGGAAATAAAGCCGCCCTTTACCTTTATAATCATCTTTTAGATCACGTAGAAAATTTACTTTTTGAAATGCAGAACCTAACTTTTGCGCAGAATTTCTTAATTCTTCAATATTTTCATTATTGCCTTTACAAAAAACATAAATACACATTAGACCTATCACTTCTGCTGATCCGTAGATATAATTATTATAGGAATCTTCAGAATGAGTTTCTTGGTAAATATCCATTTTCATACTTTTTAAAAATGACTTAATCAAATCTATGGGAATATTGTAGTCATTCACTACCATCTGGAATGAATGAAGAATAGGATTAGAGCTAAACTTTCTATCTATAGATAAAAGTGTTTCATTTTCAAAATCAATGATAAGCTTTTCTTGATCTTGTTCAAAAAATGTATCTACAATTTCATCAGCAAATCGAACAAAACCATAAATACCATATATGCTTGGTCTTACATCAGGACTAAAAAAATTAATTCCTAAAGAAAAAGAAGTACTATATTTTTTTGTAGTTATTTCACTAATCTTTTTTGCAATATCGTTATAAATCTCTTGATTAGTCATGTTCTTTTCCTATGAGATCAGCTGCGATCTTACCTGAAATTATAGATGGGGGCATACCTGGGCCGGGAACAGTAAGTTGTCCTGTGTAATATAGATTATTGATATTTTTATTTTTCATTTTTGGTTTTAAAAAGGCGCTTTGAAATAATGTATTTGCTAGTCCATAGGCATTACCATTCATAGTATTAAAATCTTTTGTAAAATCCCGATGTGCATATGATCGTTTGAATACAATATTATTTTTTATTGAATCACCAATATTATTTTCTATTCTACTGATAACAATATTAAAAAATTTATCTCTTATTTCATCATTATCATTCAACCCATTTGCTGTAGGTATCAACACAAATAAGGTCTCGCCATTCTCAGGTGCAGTACTAGGGTCTGTTTTTGAAGTACATGAAACATAAAATAAAGGATCTGATGGCCAAGAAGGTTTATCATAAATTTCTTTAGCATGAGCATTAAATGATGTGTCAAAAAATAGTGCATGGTGTTGAATATTTTGTATTTTTTTATTTAGTCCAATGTAAAAAATTAAGCTACTTGGTGAAAAAACTCGCTTATCCCAATATTTATTCGAATAATTCCTCACTTTATTAGATAATAAATTTTGTTCAATATATTGATAATCACCATTTACAAGTACTATGTCAGTTTCAATAACATCTCCATTACATTGAATCCCTCTTACGTAGTTTTCACTTTTAGTTAAGAGTATATTATTAACCGGGGATGAAAATATATATTTAACACCTAAGTCTAAAGAATTATTATACATTGCCGTTGCAATACTTCTTATTCCTCCTTTTGGATACCACGTACCTAAGCAAATATCCGCATAATTCATTAGACTATACATGGAAGGTGTTTTTTCTGGTTTTGCTCCAAGTAATAAGCTTGGAAATTCCAGCATTTGAATAAGTTTAGGATCGGAGAAATATTGACGAATATGTTTACTCATTGATTTAAAAATATTCAATTTTCCTAATTGTGAGATTAAAATAGGATCGATGTATTCTGTAAATGAGAGTGATGGTCGATAAATAAAATGTTTCATTGCTACATCATATTTGATTTTGGCATCATCAAGAAATCTCTGTAAGGATTCACCGCTATTTGGTTCCACAGAATCAAATAAAGATTTTAATTCATCAACACTCTCAACTATATCTAAATAATCATTATCTCCATAGTATATGCGATACCCTGGATTTAGCCGTTTTAAATCATAAAAATCAGAGGTAGAATGATCAAAATCGTTGAAATAAGATTCAAAAATATCTGGCATCCAATACCAGCTTGGCCCCATATCGAAAGTAAATCCTTTAGAAGTAAATTGTTGCAATCTACCTCCATATGTTTCATTCTTTTCATAAACGGTCACATTGTATCCAGTCTTAGCAAGATAACTAGCTGCAGAAATCCCAGCTAATCCTGATCCAATAACAGCAATATTCTTATTCTTTTTCATTATTAAATCTGTTTATCCAATTTAAAATATATTAATCAAATGATTATAATTATTACCTCTAAATCGCAATGAAAGGCAATTATATTAAACCTATTATTGAAGTTCCTTTATATTACGATAGAGATCAAGAGATTGAGGGTTTGCAAGGGCATCTTTATTATTAATTTTTTCACCATTAATAATTTTCTTCACAGCTATTTCTACTTTTTTACCACTAATAGTATAAGGGATGTCATCTATCTCCAGTATTTTTGCAGGCACATGTCTTGGAGAACAAGATTTCTTAATGATTGATTTAATGTTATTAATTAGTTCATCACTTATTATTCTATCTTTTGCTAGTTTGATAAATAATATGATTCGTTCATCTTCACCCCAATCTTGGCTAACCACCAGGCTATCAGACACTTCACTAAAATTATCAACTACACGATAAATTTCTGCAGTACCTATTCGGACTCCGCCAGGATTTAATGTAGCGTCACTTCGTCCATAAATAATAATTCCACCATGATTATTAATTAATATATAATCACCATGATGCCAAATATTAGGGTAAGTTGAAAAATATGCTTGATGATATTTATCGCCATTTTCATCATTCCAAAAGTAAATCGGCATAGATGGGAACGCAATTTTGCAAACTAATTCTCCTTTTTGATTCAAATTAAACTGTCCATTTATATCATAAGATTCTACAGCCATTCCAAGACCTCTACATTGAATCTCCCCGCGATAAACAGGTAACATCGGATTTCCAAGAGCAAAGCAAGATATTAAATCAGTACCACCAGAGATAGAAGATAGTATTACGTCATTTTTTACATCCTTGTAAATATAATCATAGTTTTCTTCCACCAAAGGGGAGCCTGTAGATAAAATAACTCTCATTTTATTTAAATTATGATTCTTTTTAGGTGTAACCTTGGCTTCTTGACATGCAGCTATAAACTTTGCACTTGTTCCAAAAACAGTAATATTAAGTTCTTCAGCAAGTTTCCATAAACTACTTGAATTCGGATAAAATGGAGAGCCTTCATATAATACAATTGTTGAGCCTACCGCAAGTGATGATACTAGCCAATTCCACATCATCCATCCACAGGTAGTAAAATAAAATATGGAGTCTTCTCTATCTAAATCAACATGGAGAATAAGCTCTTTCAAATGCTGGATTAATGTACCTCCAGCGCTATGAACAATAGATTTTGGTAATCCAGTGGTGCCAGATGAATACATAATATACAGTGGATGGTCAAAAGGTAACTGTTCAAAGACAAGAGAATCAAAATTATTTCGATCAATAAAATCATCATAGTTACACGTTCCATTTTTTATTGATGATTTGGAAATATCATCAATAAAAGGAATGATAATAACCTGTTCTAGACTGTGTAGCTCACCTAAGATCCCATTTAATTTATTAGTTAAGTCAAAACTCTTTCCATTATAACGATATCCATTTGTACTAATTAAAAATTTAGGATTTATTTGTTTGAATCGATCCAATACTCCTTTGATTCCAAAATCTGGAGAACAAGAACTCCAAATCGCACCAATGGATGCTGTTGCAAGCATAGCTATTATAGTTTCGGGAATATTTGGAAGGAAGCCAACAACACGATCGCCCTTTTTTAAACCATTCTTTCTAAATGCACTTGCTAATATTTCAACATCCCGATATAATTCGTTGTATGATAAGGTGCGCACTGAAAGATCTTCTCCTTTAAATTGAACAGCAATTTGGTCATCTTTAAATCGTAATAGGTTTTCAGAAAAATTTAATCTTGATCCACTAAACCATTTTGCTCCAGGCATTTTGTTAATATCATCAACTACTTGCGTATAATTCTTAGAGTAGATAAAGTCACTAAAGCTCCACATATTAGACCAAAAATCACTCGCATTATTAATAGACCATTTATATAACTCATCATACGAAACGAAACTTGTTCCATTCGATTCATTAACATAGTTAATAAACTGATACATATTAGTTGATCTAACAGATTTTGGTTTCCAGAGTATTTTTGACATCTTTTTAATAAATAATTGCTATTAAATTATCGTAAACCCTTGAATAGAAAAAAAGAATAATAAATAAGAATTAATGCAACAAATTCTTTCATATTTGTTGATAAATTTGCGTTGTTTATTAAACCAAGAAAATAACTTTTGAAAGTAGCAATTCTAACTGCCGGTGGCTTAGCGCCATGTTTATCTGCATCTATTGGTGCATTATTAGATAACTATTCAAAAGAACTGCCAGAAGCTGAATTGTTTGGTTATTTATATGGATATCAAGGACTTTTAAAAGGGGACTTGTTTCAGTTTCCTACAACTAATGATATGGATGTAAATCAGTTATTTGAGTTTGGTGGAAGTTTATTAGGTAATAGTAGAGTCAAGCTTACCAATGCAGAAGATTGTATACGTAGAGGTTTAGTTGCGGAGGGAGACCTCCCTCTAGAAATAGCAGCTAAACAATTACAAAAAGATAAGATCAATATTTTACATACAATTGGTGGCGATGATACCAATACAATGGCAGCGGCACTATCTAATTATCTTTCAGAAAATAACTATGACCTTACTGTTATAGGATTACCAAAAACTGTTGATAATGACATCATTCCAATTAAACAATCATTGGGTGCTGATACTGCGGCTGATCAAGGATCCATTTTCTTTCAGAATATTGTAAATGAAAATACTTCAAACCCAAAAACTTTTATTATACATGAAGTAATGGGTCGTCATTGCGGGTGGCTAACAGCAGCAACTGCAAAAAAATATCGTGCATCCTTATTAAATAAAGGATTTAATAGTTCGGTTTTATTACATAGAGAAAGCTGGGATATTGATGCTATTTACATACCCGAGATGAAAATTGATTTAAATCAGGAAGCAATTAGATTAAAACATACTATGCATGATAAAGGCAATGTGAATATTTTTATAAGCGAAGGATCCTGCCAAGAAGAAATATTAACTGATATGAAGAACAATAATCAAGAAATTAAAAAGGATGCCTTTGGACATGTCCGTCTTGATAAGATTAATCCTGGTCTATGGTTATCTAATCAATTTTCCTCAAGCATTGGTGCTGAAAAAACTTTAGTTCAAAAGAGTGGTTATTTTTCGCGATCAGCAGCACCAAACAACTTTGATTTGGATTTGATTAAAAATTCTGCAGCGTATGCTGTTAAATGTGCAATGAATCATAAATCAGGAGTTGTTGGATTAGATGAAGATGATAATGATGTATTAAGCACTATTAATTTTGATCGGATAAAAGGTGGTAAACCATTTGATACTAATATTGCCTGGTTTCAAGAAATGCTACAGGACATTGGACAAAGTCATTTATGACGCAAACGCATAATTTAAAAGATTTGTCTCCCCATTTTTTGCGCGCTACTGAGCAAGCTGCAATTGCAAGTGGTAAGCTAAGAGGGTGTAATGATAAAAATAAAGCAGATGATGCTGCTGTGAATGCAATGAGGAAAGTATTTGATAGTATTCCTGTTCATGCCAGAGTTGCAATTGGTGAGGGAGAGATGGATAAAGCACCGATGTTATATATTGGAGAAGAAATGGGAATGGGCGTTCACGATTCTTCATTGCCAAAAGTGGATATTGCTGTTGATCCATTAGAATGCACTACACATTGTGCAGAAAACTTGCCAAACTCTATTTGTGTTCTGTCGGTTGCACCAAGAGGACATTTATTACATGCGCCGGAGTGTTATATGGATAAAATTGCAGGATCGGCTGAGCTAAAAGGCCATATATCATTGAATAATTCCGTTGAAAATAATATAAGATCTATATCTTCAGTTACCGGGAAAGAATTAAAAGATATAAAAGTGATTGTTCTGAATCGACCAAGAAACAAAGACACAATCAATACATTGATTGATTTAGGAGTACAGTTAGATTTGATTCAAAATGGAGATATTGTTGGTGCAATGCGCGCAGTCAATGGGGACGCAGATTTATTATTAGGTATTGGTTCGGCACCCGAAGGCGTAATCTCTTCTGTAGCTGTAAAAGGTTTAAATGGAGTATTTCAAGGGAAAATGTGGTTTCATGAAAAGAGCTATCAACAAAAAGTTGAAAAAGTTTTAAATAATGATGCACATAAAATTTGGGATGAAGATAATTTATGCACCTCAAATGATGCTATTTTTGTAGCAACAGGGGTTTGTGATGGTTGGATACCCGGGGTTCAGTATAATGATGATTCAGCAAATACATGGAGCAGAATTATTTATGTTGAAACTGGTGAAGTAAAAACCATCGAATCAGTTCACAGTTTAAAATAAGAGGAAAATATGGATCACTCATCATTAGTAGATATCGCAAATGCAATGGTACAAAAAGGAAAAGGAATCTTAGCTGCAGATGAAAGTACACCCACATGCAAAAAGAGATTTGATAGTATTAATGTGGAAAGCACAGAAGAAAATCGTAATAAATATCGTAATATGTTATTTACGGCAGATGGTATAGAAAATTATATCAGTGGTGTTATACTGTTTGATGAAACTCTTCGTCAAAGCACTATGGAAGGTGGCGTTCCTTTTCCAGATCATTTAACAAAGTTAGGTATTCTACCTGGTATCAAAGTAGATAAAGGGGCAAAACAGTTAGCAAATACAGGCGATGAAAAAATCACAGAAGGGTTGGATGGTTTACGAGATCGTTTAAAAGAATATTATGAGCTTGGTGCACGATTTACTAAATGGCGTGCAGTGATAACTATAGGTGAGAATATGCCAACCCCTTACTGTATGTCTGCAAATGCACATGCCCTAGCTCGGTATGCTGCTTTGTGCCAAGAACAAGGTCTTGTACCAATTGTAGAGCCAGAAATTTTAATGGATGGAACGCATAGCATTGATGAAAGCTATCAACTTACTACAGAAACACTCTATAATGTCTTCTATGAATTAGTTTCTCAAGGTGTAGAACTCGAAGGAATGGTTCTAAAGCCTAATATGGTTTTATCTGGATATGATTGTTCTGAGCAAGCTTCTGTGGAACAGGTTGCTGAAATGACTGTGGATTGTTTTTTAAATACGGTTCCAGCAGCAGTGCCTGGAATTGCTTTCTTATCGGGTGGTCAAAGTGATGAATTAGCTACTGCTCATCTTAATGCAATGAATCAGATCGATAACATACCTTGGAATCTCACATTTTCATATGGACGAGCTTTACAAGCTCCTGCTCTTAAATCCTGGTCAGGAAAAGATAAAAATATATCAAGCGCTCAAGATGCATTTATGAAAAGGGCTAAGTTTAATAGTCTTGCGACTAAAGGTGAGTTTTCTGCTGATATGGAAAAGTAATATTAAATAATGAAAAGGTGTATTTAGAAACTAATCTTCACACCTAATACACTAATAGTATCCCATTTATTATTTTTCAGATTACGTTGTTGCATAAAATAGATTGTAGGTTTAAATCTCGTTAAGTTTTTTATCTTGCAACCAATATACAATCGATTTCTATTGATTTCATTATTAGAAGGATCATAAAACATTTCATCTGCAAGATATGGAATCACTTTTAATGATGTCCACCCATTTCCGATGTCTACAGAAACCATATTGCGATTTCTGAATGATGAACCGGAATCTTTAATTCGATATTCTAAACGAGAACGACCCGTAGTAGAAATTAATCCTCGTTTAAATTTTATTGTAAGTGACCCATGAGGTCGATGCTCTTGTACCCATCCTGAAGACTTTTTCTCAAACACTTCACGAAAATTTGCATATAATGCAATTGATGAATTAAGATAATATTTTAATCCAATATCACCATGAAAATAATAGTTATTCTTTCCAAAACCTTCTGATCGGAAATCATCTTCAAAAGAAATGGATAGTTTATCAGAAAAAGAATGGGATAGTTTTTCTGCATGCCAAAATTGACTTGCAGATAGATTGCATATAATAATAATTAATATGATTATAATATTCATTTTCAATACAATATGGTTTTTTAGATTAAACCTTATTTAAACAATATGTAAATAAATAATTAAGAAGTGTTTTAGAGTAAGGCTTATTTTTGAAATGGGTGTTTTGATAAGTACGCATTGTAATATTGAACTTCTCCTGTTACTTCCTTTCCAGCCCATGAGGGAATATTTACATCTTCTTCATCATGCTCTAATTCAACTTCTGCTACCCATAAACCATTATTATTTCCATGAAATTCATCTACATCCCAAACTTTACCTTTATAGGGTACCTTATAGCGAGTTTTTTTGATGATTTCACTTACGCATAAATTATTCATCAAATAATCAGCATCTTCTACAGGAATTTCATATTCATGTTCAGATCTACTTATACCAATTTCATGTGATTTTATAGTAATTGTAGCGACTTCACCTTTAATACGTACACGAACAACATTTTTATCATTGATCGCAAGATAACCTTGTCGATATGGAATACCTTCAATATCTGTATTCCAATTTTCCAATTTAACTAAAAATTTACGTTCTATCTCTAATGGCATACTTAATATTCAATAAATATATAATTAATGAAGTTAATAGGCCTGGATAGAAAGGCTCAAGTCCTAAAGGATATCCGCCCGTTATATTTCCCATGATAAACCAAACAACTGCAACTAGTACAGGGTGCACCATTAACTGGATAATATTTTTTGGTAGATTACTTTGATTATGAAAAGTAACTAAAAACGGTATAAGCAACCCCGGAACTATAATTGATCCTGTTACATACCATAATTGCACAACAGATGGAATTGTTATCGCTAAAAGAAGAGCTAAAAATCCCATTACAAATAAACCTTGCTGGACAAAATGTGTTGAATCTTGGTCTGCTTTTTCATTATTAATTGTTGGGGGTGTTTTTATACGCCACATAATATCTCTTCCAAAAGTAATAGCACTTATAAAGCCCAAAGAATCAACTGTTGACATAATTGTAGATAAAATTGCAACAATGAATAAACCAAAAAATATTGGTGGGAGTATTTCATTTCCTAATAGGGGAAATGTATATAATGGTGAGGATACTTCCATTGCTGCTTTAGCATATAAACCAGTTGTTATTGTTAATATATCAAAGATAAACCAAAATAAAATTGATATTAAAACCCCCTTTTTTGCTGTTTCGGGTGATTGTACAGCAGAACATCGTTGGTAAAAACCTGGATCAACAAATGTCCACATAGCGATAAAAAACCATACCAATATATACTGTGGTTCCATACCGCCTAATGGATCTAAATGAATTGGTGGTAGTTTATCTATTAATTGAATAGGGGACCCATATTCAATCCAGCAAAAGATTAGTAGAATAATGAATCCACTATACATAAGAATAAACTGGAAAATATCTGTACGAATAATTGATTTAAGACCTCCAGACCAAATGTAGCTTAAGCTTATTACTATGGATAAAATCAAAGCCCAACTAAATGAAATATTGGTAAACATTTGCAATAAAATACTAAGACTTAATATATATGGTGCGGGACTCGCAATTACTAGAATAAATAATGCACTTAAAATTCCTGCAGTATTTCCATAATAATTATGGAAATGATCAGGTATTGAAATGAATTTTTGCAATGAAATTTTTTTTGCAAGAAAGAAGGCAAAAATTATACCAAATACATAATACGGCATTGCAAGTATGAACCATGTCTGAATTCCATATAGATAGGTATTTTCTCCAAGACCAAGTATTCCACCGTACCAAGTAGCTACTAAACTAGCTACAAATCCTGGAAGGCTTAATCGTCTACCCATGAGCAAATATTCTTCTGGAGAAGATCTACTTTTCTTGGTTCGGTTGAACCCGATATATATTAATGTGATTACATATATTCCAATAATTATAGAATCAAAAAAATGCATAATTATTTAGGATGCGACCGAAATACCCATATTTTACCAGAGCTATTTATTGTAAAATTATCACTAAGCGATTGATTGCTTATACCTATTGATGAGATAGGTAATTCTTCTTCTGATAAATTATAATTTAAATTTTCAGTTGATATGTGTTGTATATGTTTTACAGGTAAAATGGATACAATTTGATTCTTAAATGATGAAAATATTTTATTTCCTTTATGACATGTGATCGAAAAGTAATCAGTAACATAAGTCAAATTAAGTAAATCACAATATGTTGATAAAAGGAATAGATTGCCAAATGAATGATCTTCTCTTTTTTGAGAAGATCCTAACACATTTATCGTACTAATCTTATTTTTAATACACCATTCAAATGCTTTTTCAAGATCCGTATTGTTTTGATTGGAATCTTTGACAAATTTCCCAGAGAATGTTTTAGTATCAATTGATAATGAATCCATATCTCCTATTATTACGTTTGGATTTATTCCTTTATCAATTAAAGAATTTGCACTGCCATCTGTACAAATAACTGTTTGGGATTTATGGAGAATATTCAAGGGAAATGGATGAACAGGGAACTGTCCATTTGCAAGAATAGTATATGGTTTCATTAGTGTAGAGTTATCCATAAAGTGTTTAATTTTTAATTGAAATTACTTCAATTGTTATATTGGAAACTTATAAGAAATTGTTTTGTCGTTGCAATAATAGGTACTTAATATGTTTTGTCGAAAATTATAATCAACAAATTGCTTCGTAATTTATTCTTATATAGCCAATAAGTTCATTAATTAGATGTTATCAACATGAAAAACTATTTTATAATCCTCATTTTATTTTTTTCAACTATATATGCTCAAAATGGTTTAGAAATAGCAACAATGGTAGATGAGAGGAGTATTCCTAAAGATATCATCTCCAAGACAACGATGCTATTAACAAATAAGAAAGGGAAAACTAGAACCTCTACGATCCTTTCAAAATCATCTAACAATGGTTCCCAACAAATTTTATGGTTTTTGTCGCCATCGGATGATAAGGGTGTAGCTTTTTTGAAGATTGAATATGAAAACAAATCTGATGAAATGCGCATGTGGCTTCCAGCGTTTAAAAAAGTTCGAAGAATATCTTCGTCCAAAAAAGGAGATTCATTTATGGGTTCTGATCTTAGTTATGAAGATATGACTAGCCGTTCTTTAGCTGACAATAGTTATAAAAGGTTAAATGATGATATGATAGATGGAAAAGATTGTTTTCTTTTAGAAGTGTTACCAAATGAAAACGTAAAATCAACATATTCAAAGCATATTACTTGGATTGATAAAAATTCAATGATTGCAGTTCAAGAAGAGTCATATGATTTAGGTGGCCAGTTACGTAAAAAAAAGAAATTCTATTTTGATTCTATTTCAGGCTATAATGTCATTAATAAAATATTTGTTGAAGATGTTAAGAAAAACCATACAACTACATTAATACTAGAAGATATAAAAGTAGACTCAGGATTAGAACAAAGTCTATTTCAAGAAAAAAATCTAAAACGCCTTCCTAGTAATTGATGAATGAGAATAATAATGTTTCTAAAACGTTCATTATTTATTTGTTTATGCCCATTTATATTTGGGCAACTATCCATTAATGGTGAGATCAAACCAATGGCAATGTTTAATATATCAGATAAAAAACAAATGAATTTACCATTCAGATTTGGAGAGCTGCGAATGGGATATACTATGGGAGATTTTGATCTATTAGTTAACTCAGCTTTGGAACATAGATGGGGAAAAAATCAAAGCCCAACTTTTCAATTAAGAGAAGCATATGCTACTTGGTTTCCCTCTTGGGGGGAAATAAAATTTGGTAAACAAATTCATGCTTGGGGTGTGGCTGATGGGAATAATCCAACAGATAATTTAAATCCTTATGATTATTACTATATGTTTCTACAAGGTGCTGACAGAAAAATAGGTTCTTTATCATTATCTGTAATTTCTTATTGGAATAATTGGCAGTTAGAAGGTGTGATTATCCCGAGCCATATTGCGAATAGATTACCATTTAACGAACCAGAATTCCCATTTCAAATACCTATAGAGCCAAATGAATATGAAAAAAATGAAAATACATTAGAATACGGATTTCAGCTGAAGAAAGTTATTGGAGAAACAGATATAGGAATATCTTATTTTGACGGATATGATCGATCATTTAGCCTTCTTGGAATTGACACTTTAAATATTGTTCAACTAAGTCCAAAATTTGGTTATCGTTCTACCTCTATTATTGGGTTGAATGTAGTGACTTTTATAAAAGATTTTACATTACGTGTAGAATCAGCATTATTTAGCACTAAAAATGATTATGAGGCTAAATGGTATAATTATTTAGATGCCAAAGCAGATTATATACAATATGTAATTCAAATTGAATATAGAATGGAGAATTCAAAGACTATAGGGGCTCAATTAATTGGAAATAATATTCTTAAAGCATCTGGAAATACTTTGGATTTATCAAGTATGAACATGACAAAATTAAATACCAATAATTTTATTCCAGGAATGGGTACTCCTTTTGCAATGATTTCAAATAAATCCTTGTTAGTTGCTGGAAGTAATAGATTTTTTGATGATGATTTAGAATTTAATTATAATGTTTTATTTAATTTGGAGAATCCCGGACAATTATTTGGATTTAGTCTTGAATATTTATTAAGCGATAATTGGTTTATTAATGTATCTACAAGTTATTTTATTGGTAATAATGATCCCATAAATAGATTTGAACAATTAGAAGACTATTCAAATACACAGTTTCAGTTATCATATACTTTCTAATAAATATTTACTATCTATATTTACAATTAAATAGTTAAAATAAGTTGTGAAGAAAGCAATAGTACTACTTAGTGGGGGTTTAGATTCTACTACTGTTTTAGCTGCAGCAGTAAAAAAGGAATTTGATATTATAGCTTTATCATTTAATTATGGTCAACGACATAATTATGAAATTCAATGCGCAAAAGAAATAGCCTCCTCCTATAACGTAATTAAGCATCAAGTTGCAAATATAGATTTAGGCGCTATTGGTGGTTCTGCATTAACAGATGATATTGATGTTCCTAAAAATAGAGATGCAGCTGAAATGGATTCAGAAATCCCTATTACTTACGTACCTGCAAGAAACACCATATTTTTATCATATGCATTAGCTCTAGCTGAGGTGGAAAATGCTTTCCATATTTTTATTGGTGTTAATGCGCTTGATTATAGCGGCTATCCTGATTGCAGACCAGAATATATAGAGTCGTTTCAAAAAATGGGAAGATTAGCCACAAAATCTGGTATAGAAGAGATGGAGCAATTACAAATACACACTCCGTTAATTGATTTGAAGAAATCAGAAATAATACAACTTGGGATTGAATTGGGAGTTGACTATTCTAAAACGCATAGTTGCTATGATCCTTTAGGAAAAGATAAACCATGTGGAATATGTGATGCATGTATATTGCGCATGAAAGGATTTTTAGATATAGGGACTTTAGATCCGTTAAATTATCCAGATAGCTAATCATGTCATATAAGATAAAAGAAACGTATTTAACGATTCAAGGTGAAGGGGCACATGCTGGACGCGTAGCTATCTTTTGCAGGTTTACTGGTTGTAATTTATGGAGTGGGCATGAGAAGGACCGAAAAGAAGCTACTTGTAAATTTTGTGATACTGATTTTGTTGGAACAGATGGAAGTGGAGGTGGAATCTTTGAAAATCATGAACAGTTATCAGATCATATTTTATCTTTTTGGAATTTCAATGATAAGCCTTTTATTGTTTTTACAGGAGGAGAGCCTTTACTACAATTAGACAAAAAGTTGATATTATATCTTAAAAATAAAGATGTAGAAATAGCTATTGAGACGAATGGTACAATAGACCCGCCTGAAGGAATTGACTGGATTTGTGTGAGTCCAAAAAAAGATGCTGAATTATTAATAATAAAAGGGAATGAATTAAAAATTGTTTTCCCACAAGAAGATTTAGATCCAAGCAACTATTTAGGCTTAGATTTCGATGTATTTTCACTGCAACCTATGGATGATTCAAATTATAATAATAACCTGAAAAAAACATTAGATTACTGTACTGCTAACCCCAATTGGAGATTAAGTCTTCAAATGCACAAGTATTTACAGATTCCATGAGTTAGATATGGATATATATAAAAAGTTTTCATTTGATTCTGCGCACTATTTGCCCAATCTACCTGATGATCATAAATGCAAGCGAATGCATGGTCATACGTTTAATATAGAAATTCATATATCGGGACCAATCGATAAAAAAATAGGATGGATAATGGATTTTGGGGATGTAAAAAAAGTTTGTGATCCTATTATAAATCAACTGGACCATATTGTATTAAATGATGTGCCGGGACTTGAAAATCCAACAAGTGAAAATTTAGCAGCGTGGATATGGGAAAAAGTTTATCCTAACCTTCCACAGTTAAAAAAAATAATCGTAAGCGAAACTTGTAGTACGGGTTGTATTTATAAAGGGGATTAATTTTTTTTACTTATTTATAATTTATTTACATACATAAAATAAATTACCATACATGAAAAATATACTTATTGTAGATGACGAACCAGACATCCGAGAGATTTTACGGTACAATTTAGAAAAAGCTGGTTTTAATGTTATCGAAGCATCAAGCGGGGATGATGCATTAAATAAACTATCAAAAGATCTCAATCTTGCTATTCTTGATATTATGATGCCAGGTAAAGATGGATACGAAGTTTGTAGAAAAATTCGCGAACAGGGCAATACATTGCCCATCATATTTTTAACTGCAATGGACCGTGAATTTGATGAAGTGCGAGGTCTAGAAGTCGGTGGGGATGATTATGTTAAGAAACCATTTAGTCCCAAAATGTTGATTGCAAGAATCAATGCTATTTTACGTAGAGTAGATCAGATTAATGATAAAGGAACTAATCTTCGCTTTGGAGATCTTGAGATCAATACCCTTACATATATTGCTAAATTAGAGGACCATGAATTACATCTACCACGGAAAGAATTTGAACTATTAGCTTATTTTATGAATCAACCAAATATTATTTTTACTCGTGAGGAGCTTCTATCACGTATATGGGAAGAAGATGTATTTGTTATTGATCGTACCATTGACGTGCATATTAATCGAATTAGATCCAAATTAGGTATATATAAAAATTGGATCGAAACGGTAAAAGGCGTTGGGTATCGTTTCCGTCCTAAAATTTAAATAGAATACCATATAATACTATGAGACGGATACAATATAGATTATTGGCCATAATTATCTTTATAGGTGTAATAGGTATGATTGCTCCTATAATATATACAAAGTCACTAGCCTTAAATCAGGCCGAAGATTCGATAGTTGAAAAACTTAGATCGCATTCCAAGACATTTAAAGTTTATTCCAAAAGTAGTGAAAAAGATACTTTTCAAAAAATGGCAGAAGAATATTCTATTGCTTCCAAACTAAGAGTAACCTTAATCGCGGCTGATGGTACAGTTATAGGCGAATCATCATTGCCAATGAATCAATTATTACAGATGAATAATCATTTATCTAGACCAGAGATTATTGATGCGAAAGATGAAAATGAGGGTTATGCTTCACGATACAGTAATACTTTAAAAACAGAGTTTATTTATTTTGCTAAGCAGGTTGATCAAAATCAATTTGGATTCAAATATATTAGAGTTGCACAATCATTAAAATCAGTAGAGAATTTGGCAACTAAATATCGCGAATTTTATTATCTGATTATTGCCATTATTATTTTTGTAATTATAATAGCATGGTTTGTTTTAAAAAGTTGGTTAACAGATCCAATTTTAGAGCTTACAAAAGCAGCTAGTGACATCAGCCAAGGAGATCTTAAAAGGAGAGTCGCTATTAGGACTGGAGTTATTGAAATTGATGAGTTAGCAGACAATATGAATAAAATGACAATTGCTCTTGAAAGAGGGTATACAGGAATTAAAAGGATGGAAAAGGTAAGATCGGAGTTTCTTGGAAATGTTACGCATGAATTAAAAACACCTATTTCATCTATTTCAGGTTATGTAGAAACTTTATTGGAGGGCGCTATAAATGATAAAACAGTCAATGTTGGTTTTCTACAAAGAGCACTAGAGAATGCCCACCGTTTAGAAGAATTAGTAACGGATCTAGTCGAAATATCGAGGATAGAAACAGGTGAATTGAAAATGAATTTCGATTATTTTAATATATTTGATATTCTAAAAAATCTCATAAAAGATGCTAAGCAGAGAAATACAAACAAAAGAATAAAAATTGATCTTGATTGTCCTGATAAAAAACTTTTTGTTTATGGTGATAAAAATCGATTAGATCAAGTTATATCTAATTTATTGTCCAATGCCTTACGATATACAGATGAAGGATATATAAAGATCAAAGCAAATCGGAGGGATGATGAAATAGTGTTTTCAATCATTGATACAGGAATAGGTATTACTCAAAAAGCATTAAAAAGAATTTTTGAAAGGTTTTATAGAACAGATAAAGCAAGAGATAGGCAAAAAGGTGGGACAGGACTTGGGCTTTCAATAGCTAAGCATATTATTGAAGCTCATGGATCTAAAGTTTATGTGGATACTGTGGAAGGGAAAGGCTCTACTTTTTCTTTTGGAGTTACAACAATAAATCCAAAACAATAATTATTATAGATATTTTTTAAGACTGATATCCGATGGAATCAATAGGATTAATTATAGTAGTTGTAATATTTTTCAAATGACTCCCAATACGTTTTAAATAACGAGCGTACAATACTATAGCCGCAGACTCTGAACCAGATTTAATATTTAATTCACCTGAAATAATATTATTAACAATACGGTCAGATGCAGTTGTAACCTGTTTTTTAAATCCTTTTATTAATTTGGAAGCAAGCTCAACATCTTCTGTCTTAATTGCATCTACTGTTTTGTCAAATCGTAATTTTACCACTTGCTCAATCTCATGTAATTCAGGATGTAGGGTTTTAGTGTTTAATTTTTCAGGATAGTAAATGGCTAGATCAAGAATATTTTTAGAATAATCACCTATTCTTTCAATATCAACAATCATATTCATAAGAACCATGATATTAGAGATATCATTAAAATTATTTTGTAAAGAGAAATGAGTTATGATTTTTCTTCTGACCTCTCGTTGATATTTGTTTATTTCTTTATCTCTATTTTTCAATTGTTTTAATACGGATAAATTTTCTTGTTTTTTTGATTTTTTAACTGCTTTAATAAACATATTGTGTGATAGGTCAAGCATGTCTAAAGATTGTTCCCATGCTTCGGATAACAAATCTTCTTTACGCCACACAGATAAGATTTCAGTAAATATTGTCATAATCTAACTCCCAAAAAAAATGATAAATAATGGTAAACCAAAGAAAATAATTAATAAATATATAATTGGTATCAATTTATTATTTGTTGAAACAATTGATATATATTCAGCAAGTCTTATTGGTATATCTCTAAGGAAAGGATTGGCATATATAACCAAAATACCACATATATTAAATAATAGATGACTGAATGCAGCAACTAAAGCAGTTGCATTAAGAGTTAATGAAGCAAGCATTGCTGTTACAGTCGTTCCAATGTTTGCACCAAGAGTGAATGGGTATATCTGTCTTAATGTAAGCACTCCAGCGCCAGCTAATGGCACCACCGTAGATGTAGTAATTGATGAGCTTTGAACTAAGATAGTCAGTAAAATCCCAAATAATATTGCACGAATTGGTGTAGTAAATATATACTTGTCAAAAAAGTGCTCAACTCGACTAAGGACCAAGCTTCTCAGTAGTTTAACAATAGCATAAAGCATACCAAATGTTATTAAAACACTAATTAGTATTAAGAAAGTAGCATTATCAAAAGCAATTAATTCTAATTGTTTTGCTCCCCATTTAATAACTTTTTTAATTGGACTATTAAACACATGATCTGCACTTACAGCTCCAAAGAGAAAAACTCCAAGTCCGTTAGCGGCTTTTTCAATAAAACCAAATGTTATTTCTAGTGGAAAAAGGATTAATACGGATAGCATATTGAAAAAATCATGAACTGTTGAAGCAGAGAATGCTCTTTGAAATTCTTTATCACGGTTAACATAGCCAATTGAAATAATAGTATTTGTTACAGTCGTTCCAATGTTTGCACCCATAATCATTGGAATCGCACCTGATAAATTCAATGCTCCACCGCTAACCATTCCCACGATAAGAGAAGTTGTTGTGGATGAACTTTGAAATAGGGTAGTGGCAAGAATACCTATAAATAGTGCAGTCAAGGGATTGCTTGTTGTGGTCATGACAGTTTTTGCAAAATCACCACCTAGCAGTTTGATTCCCATTGATAATCCATTAATGCCCACCAGAAATAAATACAACGCACTAAATACGCAGATTATTTTTAGAATAATTATATATTTTTTGTTTTCCAAAACTTTAAGATCTTGATTGAAGAATTACAAATATATCTTATCAAGTCATTTTAGATATTATCTATATTGCAGGATGATGTAAAATAAACAAATTGTAAACAGATTAATTTAATAGATAAGAGAAACAATCCGTGAAACGGCTTTATTCATGTGCTTTTATTTTAAAAAGAAACTCGTATTGCTCTTTTGTAAGATTTTCAAATTTTACACCCTTAATCGTAATATTGTATTCTTCAAGTTCTTTAAAATAACGTTTAGCTTTCACCTTTTTCTTATCTGTATAATCAACTCTTTTTAATACGTAACGCATTGTATTTAATCTGGCAATCATCTTATTATCACTATTGATTAATATCCAGGGAGCATGTTTTGTTGAAGTTTGTTCAATCATCTGCTCCTTATAGCGAGTATATAAATGCCATTGTTCCAATGCTTTTAAATCATTATTTGTAACCTTCCAATATTTTAATTCACTGCTTTGTCTAAGGAAGAATCTATATTTTTGCGTTTCTTGGGAGACTGATAAATAAAATTTAAAAAGAATTAATCCTTCATCGATTAATCTCTTTTCCCAAGCATTAACATTTTTCATAAAATAATAATACTGGTTTTTAGAACAGTAACCCATTGTAGGTTGTATAACAGCGCGTGAATACCAAGATCGATCAAAGAAGACTATTTCCCCCTCTTTGGGAAGTTGTTTTTTATAAGTGTGTAACCAGTTTCTATGTTCAGTTTTTGTAGGGACACCTAGTTCAACAACCCTTGTATTTCTTGGTATCATATGCTGAATAAATCTTTTGATAGTTGATCCTTTACCTGCAGCATCACGACCTTCCAGCACAATCGCAATTTTCTTTTTTTCTTTAATCATCCATTCCTGCATTTTTAACAGTTCCACCTGTAGCCTGTATTTTTCTTTATTATACAAAGTTGATGGAATATTTTTGTATTCCGTGTGGTTATAAACTATAAGAGGCTTTTTCATTAATTACTCATTCTATTTGGAACTATAAAAAATAGGATTATCCCCAATATTAATGCAATTAGACCTTTATAGAAACCTAAATCATCAGATATAATATTTGATTCTTGAAACCATGATATTATTGCAAACATAATTCCAAAAGATAACAGTAATAGCCAAAAAGTTTTTAATCTTTTCATAAACGTAAGCTATTAAGAAATATGATTTTGTGTTTAATAAATAATTTGTAAACAAAG
>Ga0208764_10000695_pt1 | contig 21619 bp, 23 predicted proteins | sample ETNtaG_18_FD_185762 | JGI IMG/M metagenome (GOLD analysis project Ga0208764, IMG submission 185762) | Marine microbial and viral communities from oxygen minimum zone, Eastern Pacific Ocean - ETNP201302SV91 (SPAdes) (version 2) | ecosystem: Environmental > Aquatic > Marine > Oceanic ... | reverse complement strand
CCGCAGTAAGTCCCATGGTTGTTGCAAGTGTAAATGGAATTGAGAACCAGCACATTCCACCAAGTAAGAAACCTTTTACAGTTGAACTTGGTTGTGCAGCGATTGCACGTTGCCAATATGCCTGATCTACAAAGACAGTACCGAAATTACCTACAATATTGATTACACCAAATATCAGACCACCCGCAGAGGCCATTGTGAGATACGCTCCCATAGCGTTACCATATGTGCTTTCGTCACCCTCAACTACTCCGCCCTCAGCGAAAGTTGGGCTCATAACTGGGTGCAGATCAGCTGCCGCTACCAGTTTTTCATACATTCCTTCAATTCCACCCGTCACCGGGCTGATGAAGAACACCATTGCTACGAAAGTAAGTATTACAATGAAAATTATGACCGTATGCATATAATCCGCCACAAATGTAGCTTTCAGCCCTCCAACCAGCGTATAGATCATGACTCCTATTGGAATCAAAAATGCTGCCAAAGAGATATCCATGCCTGTAAGACCGTTTACTACTGCTGCACCTCCTAGAAGGAGCATTCCAGTTACAATCATGTTACAAGTTAATGCAAAACCTAAGAAAATTTTGTGAGTTCCGTTACCAAATCTTGCTCTAATAATTTCTAAGAATGTGTGAGCATTTGGAGCCTTTCGTTTTAGTTCAATTGCTAGAATTCCGAACAAAAGAACCTGAATTGTTGCGCCTGCTGCATACCAGAAAGGACCACTTACACCATAAAGATATGCTACTGTTGAAGATTGAAGCAGTGTCGCAGCCCATGTCCAGGCAGATACGATTGCTGCTGCAGTAAGACCTGTCTTGATAATCCTACCAGCAGTGTTAAACCACTCTGAGTTTTGAACGTGACCGAGATATTTTTCTTCAATCTTAATCTCTGCTGAGATAATTCCAGCGAAAACCATTCCGAGGCCTACAACGATAAACCAACCAATGGATTCATCTAAAACCTCACCAAGTTTGAACTCACCTTCAATGGCACCTGCAGCTGCAGCATCTTGCGGAGCAAATAACAGACTTGTTCCAATACCAAATGCTAACAGCATTACCATTAAGCTAATTTTCAACAAAAGTTTTGATTTGTAATAGTAATTAAAGATTTTTCGATCTGAGAGCTGGAATAAATCTTATATAGATCCAAATTATTGTGAAAAAAAAATAGCACTAGTGTTAAAAAGTTGGCACTATTGGTGAAAATCAAGTCTTGTGTTATATATTCAAAAAGAGATCTCAAAAGTAATGATTTCGGGCACGCCAGCTGATTTTCAACGATTTTACTAGTGTGCCGGAATCAGTGTTTTTTGCAGGAAAACTGTGTTTTTTTTCGATAAAAAACATGAGTTTAGGCGTGAAATCTCGTATCTTCTATAAATTTTAAAACAGTGGAATTTTACGTTCATTGTGGAATTAGAAGCAGATGATATGAGAGTTTTGGGTGCCATCAAACGTGGAGCCAGCTCTGTTCGATTTTTGAAAAATATTGTAGATTTGAAGAAAGATGAGCTCGAACAGATCCTTGATGTATTGGATGAGAGTCATCTGATCAAATCTAGCTATGCTTCTGGATTTTTGGGGCAGAAGAAGCTTGTCATACAAATTACTGAAGATGGAGGCAAAAAAATTGATGAGTTTGTTGCAGATTTGGAAAAAAAATGGAGAGAGGTATTGGAACTGGCTATGGCAGGTGAGAGAGGAACATTGGATTCAATGATTAAAGAACGGCCATTTTTGATCAATATGATGATCTTTTATGGAGTGACAGATTTAGCTACGCTTAGTCGATTAAATCTTAGATTTCTTCTAGAGGGAAAACACTTGTGCTATAAATGCAAAAAAGAACTAAGTAGGTTTTCACAGAAATTCTCAGTCTCTTCTGTTAGAAAATTCAACTTCAAATTACCACAGGGAATGACTACTAGGGATGATCTTTGTGCTGACTGTTTTAATAAATTACCACCTGCCGCAAAAGGCTAACTAGTTGGACTTTTGCATGCGTTTTTTGACAATTTGGAAGGCAATTCTCGCTATTAATGCACAGGCCACAATAACTATGCAAAGTGTCCATAAATCTGTCAAATTTTGCTCATCCTGCTCATGCTCATCTAGTGGTTTTGAATCAAATTGAGATCCAGTTGAAAATGGATCTGTGTCCATTTGTGTCTCAGCAAAAGCAGCACTTGGTAAGATAGTTATGAAAAAAAGTGCTATCAGGATTTGTGGTATAGTCAAATACTTTTTGGATGACTAGACAGATTTAACGGTTTATGATATTAGTCGAAGAATCCTGTTCCAACCAAAAAGAAACCAATGAGACTGAACATAACTGCCGCAATTCCTATAACCTGTTTATCGTTCATTATGTATTAGGTATAAAATTGATTAATATTCTTTCTGAAGAAGTAGTTATTTTCCCATTTTCTCTCTTACAAATTTGATAACCTTTTCATGATCGGCGTCTGGTTCTAAACTGATTAAAAGAAGATCAGTGTTATTTAGGGGCAGACCGATTTGCTTGATTTTTTCATATTCAGCATATGCGTAGATGGGATTACCAATTTTGTATGATAGATGTTTCCTCATATCCCACCTCATATGTGCATAATGTAAGGACATCTTGTATTCTTCTTTATCAACTAGATATTCTACAGCGGTGTTAAATGCCCCGGCAAGAAACTTTCCATTATTTTTTGAAATACCAACAAAACGTATTTTTTTGTCAAATTCCAATATTTCCTGGCAGGTTTTCTGGGCGATTTGAGCTACAAAATCCATGATCAAAGCATCATGAAACCGTATTTAACTGAGATGATGATTTTGTGGTTCTTTTAGATATTATTGTGTTTTCTCAAGTAACACTTGAATTGTTTATCAGTTTTGAATAGTCATGGGTAAAAAAGCACCAAAATGGAAACCGTCAAGAAAAGAATTAGAGAAAATATTAGAAGTAGATAATGTACACGAGTTATTTCTAGTTGGGCAAGTGTGTGTTGAAAGAATATTCGAGAAAATATTAGAGAAGAAATTCGATATTCCTTCAGAAGTATTAGAAGACGGACAATTCATGTGGTATCAGAAATTCCTAATACTAGACAAATCTGGTTTGCTCAAAGGTAATGTTAAGAAAAATGCTGGTTTGATTAATAGTATAAGAAGTAGATATGCACACAGATTGAAACCTGACGAAAAAGCGATTGACAGTCAGATTAGAGAATTAGAGTATCTTGGTGCATCTCATGGAAATTCAATCACAAAATTTGAAAAATACAAAATTTGTGTCATCAGTACTTTTTCTGCATTAGAGAAAATATTGACAAAATAAAGAAATAAGAAAATATGCTTAAATAAGCATCAAAAAATGTCTGCTTTTTCTAAAAAATATTGACCGCATTTTGCAAAGTCTGCGACAGACTCACATAATTTGATTAGAACGACAGAATTTTTGAGAAAAGTGAAAAAATAGATGGCAGATGAAGTTACTGAGATCTCAGTTGGTCAGTTTGATACTGTGTCCCAATTAATTATGTCATCACTTTCTTTACAATTGGCTTTTGCTGGTCTTATAGTAGGAATAATCATTATCGCCTTGGTTTATCGAAAATTTTCTTGGTGGGTGAAAACTCAGAAATTTAATCATACAAAACCACACATCGCAAGATTTGCCAGAAAAATAATTTTGCCGTTTCTTGCAATTGCGTTAATATCATCTGTTAATGTGTACATTCAAGCCTTTGAATTATTTGATGATGAATCAACCAATGCAATTATCCTGGAAGAAGGACAACTTTCACCAAAGGAAGTCTTCGCAAAAATGCTTAACACAATGAATATTTTGGTTATAGGTTACACCATCTCACAATTAGTCCCAATTGCATTAATGAAACGAGATAGCTCTATCTTAGAAAGAGAAGACTTTGAAGTGTGGAGAGAGATGCGTGGCTTCCTAGATGATGAGGATGGCTTGTTTCACAAATTGTATAATTGGGTACCACCAAAACAAACTCCTGAGGATCTGACGGATGAAGAGTTCCAAAAGTATCTACAGACAGAAGAAGGACTAGAATATTTGGAGGGATTTAGGACCTCAAAAGGAATTCCTATAGGAAGTTATGATAAAAATGTCAAAAACCCATTTGAAGAGTGGAAAAATTCAGAACGAAAAAAATATGAAAAATATTATCATGAATGTGTAAGTGGTGGTAATCTATCTGGAAGAAAATTATTTCCTGGTGTTGTTCCAGAAGAAATCTACCCTATAGACATATGGCGAGAACAAAAAAGAACTTCTGGTTATGATCCTATAGTCCCGGGTACAAAACCCCCTGGATTTTCTAAAAAACAAAAAGAAGGAGTACCCAAATCTGCAAAACAAGTTTTGCCAATTTTGATCTTTGTTGGTGTAATCATTGGTGTAATTTCATGGTGGGAAGTTGATCTAATCGTATTAGCAACAGCAACTGGTGGAATTGCATTTGGTGTTGGATTAGCACTGAAAGAAACATTAGAAAATTATTTTGCATATATTCTAATAAGAAAAGATAAAGTTGTCAAAGAAGGTGATAGAATACAATTAGCTAGTGGATACAATGGCTATGTACACAAAATAACACCAAGAGTGACATACATTCGTCATGGTCTAAATGAATCACTTGCAATAATTGCTACAAGACAATTAGTAAGTGCTGAAATAATTAATTATACAAAAGAAATTTCTCTTGTTCCCGCAGTAGTAAACGTTGGTGTCTCATATCTAAACAATCCACGTCAAGTAACTGCAATTTTAGTTAAAATTGGGAAACGTGCAATGGTTGAAACAGTAGATGCAAAAGGCAGACATTTAGTAAGACAAAACAGATGCCCATACCTTGATACAAATCAAGCAAGTTGTGGTTGTGATAAAGATATTCATGTTGATGTTACACAGCCGGTAGTAAGGTTTGACAAATTCAACGATTCATCATTAGATTTCTCAATGTGGGTTTATGTGAGAGATTATGGTGCACAATTCAAAACTAAAAGTGATATGCGACTCATAATGTATGAAGAATTCAAAAAGTACGATATTAGGATTCCATGGCCAATTAGAACTGTATATCAGGGTGATGAGAAACGGGAGGAGCAAGAAATTGGACAGCTTGACACACAACGTGATGCCATAATTGATGAATATGGTGTGGGTGATTTGGGTCGTGGTGAATCTGATGAATAAACTGATGATTTTACTCGTGTTTTCGAAAGTCAGAAATGCATGATCGAAAACTTAAGAATGCGGGTGATTCGTTGATTTTATGGTAAAATTTACAGTCATTGCTGGAGATTCTTCCTCTGAACTTGCAAAGAAAGTGGCACGTAGACTAGATGCAGTATATGTAAAAACCGAAAATCGAAAATTTCCTGACGGTGAAAGTAAAATCATAGTAAAAAAAATTCCAAGAAATAGTATTATTCTTGTCGTACAGTCAACACATCCACCTGTTGATACAAACTTGTTACATTTACTTTCAATAATTTCAAATGCTAGAAAATATTCGTCAAAAATTTATGCTGTAATTCCATACATGGGTTATGCAAGACAAGATAGAGAGTTTTTAGATGGTGAAATTGTTTCAATTTCAGTTATAGGAAAATTACTGAGATCTGTTGGTGCAAAAAAAATTATCACAGTTGATATACACAGTAAAATGGCATTACAACAGCTAAAAATCGCATCTGAAAATGTTACAGCAATTACTGAATTAGTTAAATATTTCAAAAAGAAAAAATTGAAGAATACGTTAATTGTATCACCAGATTTGGGGGGAAAACAACGGGCGGAAAAGTTTGCAAGTCTTATGAATGCTGATTTTATTGCATTAAAGAAAAACCGTAACAGAAAGACAGGAAGTGTGGATATCTTAACTAAAAATGTTGATGTAAGAGATCGTGATTTGATTTTAGTGGATGATATCATAAGTACTGGCGGAAGTATAATTAAATCTACACAGTTCTTGAAAAAACAAAAATGTAAACGTGTTTTTGTTGCGTGTACACATGCATTACTTGTAAATGATGCAGAAAATAAAATTAAAAAAGCTGGTGTGACAGAAATTATTAGTACGAATACAATTCCAAAAAAGACTTCAAAGGTTGATGTGTCAAGGATCATAGCCGACGCAATTTTGTGATGCAAATGTTGAAGTTAGTCTTTTTGGGTACATCTGCCGCCATGCCTACTACAAAACGTGCATTAACCTGTGTCTGTCTAGTAAAAGACAACGAAATTTTGATGTTTGATGCAGGAGAAGGTGCACAAGTTGCTTACGTAAAAGCAGGCTTGCCTTGGAACAAAAAAATGAAAATCTTTGTGACACATCTTCATGGTGACCACTGTGTGGGAATCTTGGGATTACTACAAACAATGAATATGCAAAACAGAACAGAGGTTGTTGAGATATTTGGTCCTGATGGAATAGATGAATTCATTGCAGCAAATCTCAAAATATTAAATTTTGGTTTATCATTTCCAGTTATAATTACTCCAATACAGAATGACAAGGTAGTGGATGAAGACGAATATACTGTTTTAGCTTGTGATGCACAACATGGTATTCCAGCTTTTTCTTATAGATACCAAGAAAAAACACGGATAGGAAGATTTTTCCCTGAAAAAGCAAAGGAATTAGGCATTCCAGAAGGCAAAGCATGGAATGAATTACAAAATGGAAATTCAGTAGAAATTAATGGTAAGAAAATACTACCTGCAGATGTCACCGGTGAGAAACGCATAGGAAAAAATATTGGTGTATCAGGTGATACAAGACCAACCGAATCTCTAACAAAATTCTTTGAGAGTTGTGATCACCTTATCTTTGATTGTACATTTTCTGATGATTTGAAAGAACGAGCTCGCGAAACTAATCATTCAACAGCAAAAGAAGCAGCAGAACTGGCCAATAACGCTAACGTTGGAAACTTAATTCTCACACATTTTTCTGCTAGATATAAGGATGAAGACGTACTATTGGATGAAGCAAAGAAAATCCATGAATCAACCATAGCTGCAAAAGATCTGTTGGAAATAGAAATTCAGAGATGATTTAATCTTCCAAATTTAAAATCTGGTTTGGAGATATTTCAACATCGTCTATAGTGTTTTCAACTTTGTCTACAACATCAACCATTGTTTCACTTACCTCTAAGCCAACATCATATAATGTGTCAGCAACCTGATTGGTGTTAATATTGTATTCTTTAATATTCATAGCGTCAGCAACTAGTGCATCAAAAATTGATGTACCCTCAGGCAATTGATTCATAGTTTCAGGGAAAAACATTATTCCGCCTGCAATTAGAATTGTGCCTACAATTACTAGTTGTATTTTCATACAAAATGATGAAAAAATTGTTTTTTCACAACCAAACTAAAAAAAAATTATCTATCTAGATAGATTTTTTGACTTACGTAGGCGTGTATGATGATCAAGTTAATGATTGAATTATGTTTTCAATGTCATTTCCCTCTAAAACCACTTTAATTGGACCTAGTGGTGATTCATCAGATTCATTACATAATGACACCGTATTTACAAAAGCTGCTTGTTTATTCAGATAAAACCAGGTGGAGTCTTCATTACTGTTTTTTTTAAGAATTCTTTGGTAGATGTTTTTAGTGTTTTTACTATGAATTGATTCAGAAATGATTGATAGTGTACCAGTGTTGTCAGATTTGCCAATTAGCAATTCATCACTGATTGAAATTTCCAAATCTGGAAAAATATTAAGAATTGCAGTTTTGACTTTTGATGGATCTTCGGAGGGGTTGATCTGACAAGAAACTTGAACCTTACAAGATCTACTTCCGGTCATCAGTTAACCCAACTTTCAATGATTTCCTTGGCAGAATTTACTAACTCATCAATTGTTAGATTCTGGTTTGTAATTGTTTTATCTGCAACTTGAATGGATTTATCTATTCCAACTCCAATTTCACGGTTGTCCCGCTCATCAAATTTTTCCTTGGTTTTTGGATCATCTGATCTTCCTCTAGAACTCAAAAAATTAAAACGTGTTTCCTGCGAAGCTTCAATTGCTAGTAATTTGACATCACCGATTTTTTTCAAAACATCAATTTCTGCAATTGATCTTACTCCGTCAATAATTACAACATTTTGTGTAGAATTTTGAATCGAGTCTTTGATGAGTTCTGCAACTGCTCCTGGTCCATTCTTTGCTCTAACTTCAAGCATCAACTTTCCAAGATTTTCGCCTGATGGCTCAATATTACGTCGCTTTGCTTCAGCTCTAATTCCATCACCAAGTGTAAATTTTTCAAATCCACCTTCTTCTAATTTGGTCACGATGGTAGATTTTCCTGCACCTGGCATGCCAGTAATGCACACTATTGTTTTTGACAATATGATAGTTCTAAGATGGATCTCTATGAAGGTTTAGCAGAATAATTATAGCGTTGATAAAAAACCCAGTCTTCATGAGATTGTTTGTGGCAGTAGAAATAGATGACAGTAACATCCTCCAAAAAATTAAATCCATGCAGGAATCGTTTCCTTTTGAGGCCAAGCCCATAAGAATTGATCAAATTCACTTTACATTACAATTCCTTGGTGAAATTAATTCGGAACAAATTGAACAAATAAAAAGAGCATTAACAACGGTGTGTTTTTCTAAATTTGATTTGACAATTCAAAATTCTGGCGCATTTCCAAATTCAAACAACCCTAGGGTTGTTTGGTTGGGCGTTGATAAGGATGGTCAGAAGAAAATATCTAATTTAGCAAATAGCGTAAAACAAGCATTAAGCACAATTAACGTGAAGAACGATAAGCCCTTTAAACCACATCTGACGGTTTTCAGAATAAAAACTAGAATAGGCGATATTACAAACGAATTATTAAAATTCAAGGATGTTGAATTCGGAAAGCAGATGGTTTCTCAGATAGTATTGAAGAAAAGTGAGTTGTCTCAGAGTGGACCTGAATATACTAATTTGGGGACAGTGAGTGGAATATGATGAATACTATTATTGAGTCTGCAAAAAAAATTGCACTTCCATCAATTTCTCAGACTTCTAAAGTTAACAAAAATGCAAATGAAGCCTTCAAGCTGATAAGTAAAGAATGTGCAAAACATAAAGAAGTCACATCAATTCAATTTGGTGGTTCGTATGCAAAAGGTACATGGACACCAGAAAAAATTGATGTTGATGTATTTATAAAATTGAAGAAATCAATTTCAGAAAAAAAATTTGTGGAGCTAGGAAAAAAAATTGGATTTAATGCATTAAAAAAATACAAGCCATATGTCAGATATTCTGAACATCCATTTGTTGAAGCACTTATTGGAGATACATTAGTGAATGTTGTTCCATGTTACGATGTAAAAAATGGTGAATGGAAAAGTGCTGCTGATAGATCCACATTTCATACAGAATTCATGAATGAGAAGTTAACTGGACAGATGAAAAATGATACAAGCCTGTTAAAATGTATGATGAAAGCTAATGGTGTTTATGGAGCAGAGATTGCAAGCCAAGGTTTTAGTGGATATGTAACTGAAGTTTTGGTTTATTATTTTGGAAGTTTCAGTAATGTAATAAAAGAAATTTCAAAGATTAAAAAAAATTCTAGGATTGGTCAATCTCCAAGAAAATTTGATAGTCCAGTGGTAATTATTGATCCTATTGATGCCAATCGTAATTTGGGTGCAGCAATTTCAATGGAAAATCTCGGAAAATTCATTTTGTTGTCAAGAGCTTTTTTAAAAAAACCTGCATTGTCGTTTTTTAAAAATAAAAAAATTATACCTTCACTACAAAAAACCCTTGAAAAAAATACAATGGTAATATTATTTACGTACAAAAATAGAAGTGAAGATATTATTTTTGGACAAATAAAAAGAGCAGCTAACTCATTAGAATCCCAATTAGCACAAGAAGGATTTCGAGTCTTAAGAAATGACGCAATAATCTACGATGAGGGTAAAGCAGCCATATTTGTCCTATTAGAGGATGTTTTGTTAAATAAAAACCAAATAAAAACTGGGCCAGAGTTATTTGAAGACAAATTTTCAGAAAAATTTATCGAGGTTAATGTTAAAAATTCTAAATTAATGTGGATTGACAAATACGGCAAACTTCAATCGTTGCAAAAACGAAATCATCATGATGCCAAATTATTTTTAAATAATAAGTTGAAGGAAAATCTATCAAAATTTGGTATTCCAAAAGGGCTACAAAGTGATTTTAAAAGACATTTTTTGGTTACAACTGGTGATAAGGTTTCAAACAAATCAATTAAAACAGCTATTGGAAAACTAACTTCAACAAATGCAACAATATTTCCTTCCAGTTAGAAAATTTCGAGAAAAGCCATATGCCAATATTCTAGGTTTTCCAAAAGCAACAAAAAGACAAATTGAATCTAGACTCATTGAATTAGAAAAACTAGGTATCACATCTGTGTCTTTTAATGGACCAATAGAAGTTGACGGTGTAAGAATAATTGGTAAGGGATATGTTGGTGTCGTAATTCTGGTAAAGAAAAAAAGCAAAATCTTTGCATTAAAAATTAGGCGTACAGATTCACCGAGAAAAACAATGAAGGGTGAGGCTTTATTGCTTCAAATTGCAAATAGAACAAACGTTGGCCCGAGATTGATTCAATATTCAAAAAATTTTCTTGTAATGGAATTCATAGATGGAATGAAAATAGTTGATTGGGTTAATGAATTAAATACAAAAAATTCGAAAAAGCTGAGAATTATAATTAAAAAAATTTTGTTAGACTGCTTTACTCTTGATCAGATAGGATTAGATCATGGTGAGTTAAGTGTTCTCGATAAACATGTTTTGATAACAGACAAAAAGCCAACAATTATTGATTTTGAAAGTTCTAGTATGAACCGAAAAATATCTAATGTGTCATCTGCTACTCAAGCAATTCTTATTGGAACTGGACTTGCAAGGATAATTCGTAAAAAAACAAAGATTCCTCGAAGGGATAAAATTATCAAGTTGGTTAGAAACTACAAAAAATCAAAAACCCAAGAGAGTTTTGACCAGTTACTTTTTGGATTAAAACTATGAAGTGGGACCGGCAGGAATTGAACCTGCGACCTCCAGCCCCCCAGACTGGAATCATACCAAGCTAGACCACGATCCCTCAAATCTGTAACAGTTTCTGAAATAATTAAATCGTAGGATTGTGTTTATCTATCTTGTACGGTTGGTCTCACAAGAATTTCATTTACACTAACATGATTTGGTGCATCTATTGCAAAAACAATTGCGTTTGAAATATCTTCAGCCTTTAGACCCTCCATGTTTTTCGTGTTCTCTAAAAATTTTGTAAGTGATTCATCAGTAATTGTCTTGTTGAGTTCTGTCTCAACGACGCCAGGTTCAATACTTGTAATTCTAATGTTTTTCCTTGGACTTAGTTCTTGTCGCAAGCCTTCGGAAAATGCAGTGACCGCATGTTTAGTAGCACAATAAACACTACCTGCTGGAAAAACAATCCTTCCTGCAACAGATGAGATGTTAATTATGTGTCCGGCTCCATTCTCTAACATATTCGGTAAAACCGCCGCTGTACAATACAAAACACCCTTTATGTTTACATCAATCATTCTCTCCCATTCCTCAATTTTCAAATTTTTCACAAAACTTAGAGGCATTAATCCTGCATTGTTTATTAAAACGTCAACTCTTCCCCATTTTTTTATAGCCTCATTTACTAATGAATCACAATCTGATTTTTGGGTCACATCAAGTTTCGAAATGATTATTTCACCACCATTTTCGATAATTTCCTTTTGTAATGTTTCTAATCTGTCAGTTCGCCTTGCACCAACAACTAATTTTGCTCCCTTAGCTGCTAAGATTTTTGCAGTAGAATTTCCTATTCCACTACTTGCACCAGTGATAATTATTACTTTATCTTTAATCAAAATCGCTTTTTGTAAAAATTTCTGTGTGTAAATATGTTTTCTTGATGAGTAATTTTATGCGTTGTAACTTTATTAAAGAAAAAACCAGATCATGATTATGAAGCCTGAGAAATGTGCATATTGTGGTGATATGGTAGATCTTCCATTCGAATGTAATTATTGTAAAGATCCTTTCTGTGCAGAACATAGACTTCCAGAGGATCATCGTTGTGTGAAATTAACGCAGATACGAGCAAAAAAATTTGGTCAGCGTGGTGTAATACGAGATGGTGGACCAAATAATTCTGGTCTAAAAAAATTTTTTAGAAAATTTAGATAGAATTAGTAATCTGATTTTTTTGGATCTTGTTTAGAACGACGTGCCTGATAGAATAAAGTTACAGCTAATGCAAGTAATACAAATGCTGAAAGCCAATGTGGCTCAGCATAAATTTCTGGGTCTGAACTTGTAGTCAATAATGAGATAAAAACGGTATATGCAACGGCAAATCCTATCATAACAATACCTTGCACAGAGAGTTTTGTCCAAGAAGGAATTACTGTCCTAGTTTTGTTTACCAGCCTAGAAATTATTTCTATAATGAAAAGTGCTCCAACTGGATAAATTGTTAACAAAACAAAATCAATGATATCAACTGAGCCTGCGTGAGACATTTTTAATTATTCTTCTAAACGAATTTTTGCTGCAATCTTATCTGAAATTAATTCTTGTGCATCTGCATTAGGTAATGTAGCAATGTCCTCTGCTTTGAATGGACCATATTTTTCCGAATCTACACATAAAATTTCATCTGCGTTCTTCAAGAATCTAATAACAATAGGTTTAGTTTTATAATCATTAGAAATTGATTCCACAAGTTTTGATTTTCCATTTATAATACTATGAATAATCAAATCTTTTCTCTCGTTCATTTCTTGATTAGAATCAATAATGAATTTTTCTTCATCTAGTAAGTTGTTACGATTAAAATTCCCACTGGAAATTTTTTCTAATCGTGAGTTAATTAAAAAACTGGTTAGTGACGAAAATAAATCTACAAGTTTGGTTTTAGTTTTTTTTTCAATGCCATCGTATTCTTCTATTTTCAATTTTCCAAGGAATTGTGAGAGTGTCCCATAAAAGTCTGGTTTTAGTTGTTGGATCTCAGTATTTTGCACTTCTTCTAATGCTAGTGTATAAAGTAACTTCAGATCTGGGAATTCATTAGATGGCATTTTACTACCTAGTTAATCTTAAATGGCACGTTTAATTCTTTCAAGATTGACGTAAGAATTGCCGTATAAAGTAATTGGTGGAAAGCCCACACAAATAAAATATTCATCAGATGAGGTTTTTGCAAGAATTAAACATGAAGAGATTAAATTCATTGATCTTCAATTCACTAGTTTACCTGGCAGATTTCATCATACGACAATCTCTGCAGATACATTTACGCCTGATCAAATGGAGGATGGTCTTCCAAAACTTGATGGTTCATCAATCGTGGGATTTACAAGCATACATGACTCGGATCTAATCTTAAAACCTGATCCAAGTACATTTGCAGTTATTCCCTGGATAGAGGATAAAAAAACTGCAAGACTTCTCTGTGATGTTTATTGGGGTGGAGGTAGAGGAAGGCTTGCGAGTGATCCTAGAGGAATTTGCCAGAAGGCAGAGAAATATGTTACATCACAAGGATTTGATTTTAGTACTTGGGGACCTGAGGTTGAATTTTTTGTTTTTGATAAAGTAAATTGGGATGTTTTGACGCCTTACAAGGGTCAGTCATATTCAATTGAATCAGTGGAATCACCTTGGAGTACGGAGGGAACTGGATATCCGATGGGACTGCAAGAGGGATACTATCCAAGTACACCATCTGACACACTAACACCATTTAGAAATGAATGTGTGGATATTTTGAATAACAGTTTTGGAATTCTATGTGACAATCATCATCATGAAGTTGCGACTGCTGGTCAATGTGAAATTGATATTAAATATGATTTGATGACAAATTCTGCAGATGGTGCACAGTCTTACAAATATGTTGTAAGAAATATTGCACAAAAATTTGGCAAGGTTGCGACAATGATGCCAAAACCAATATCAATGGATTCAGGTTCTGGCATGCATACAAATGTTAGTCTTTGGAAGAATGATCAAAATGCATTTTTTGACAAGGATGAAGATTTAGAGTTGAGTCAAACTGGTAGATATTTCTGTGGAGGAATTATGTCACATGCAAAAGCACTTACCGCAATTACTAACCCTACCACCAATTCGTATCATAGATTAGTTCCAGGATATGAAGCACCAGTTTACATTGCATGGAGTTCAAGTAATAGATCTGCAACAATTAGGATTCCAGCTCACTTTAAAGGCGAAAAATATGCATTTATGAAAAGATTGGAATATCGTGTTCCTGATCCAGCATCAAATCCATATTTGGTATTTTCTGCAGTATTAGCAGCTGGTCTTGATGGAATTAAGAAAAAAACTGATCCAGGAGATCCTGTCCAAGAAGATATTTACAAAATGTCTAGAGGTGAGAGGAGAAAACGTGGAATTGATACGTTACCGGCAAACCTAGGTAGGGCGTTGGATGAATTAGAAAGCGATCGAAAATTTTTGTTACCAATTATCTCGAATGATGTTTTAGATAAAATTATTGAGTTGGAGAGAAGAGATCAGCGTGAGATTTCAATAAGACCACACCCACATGAATTTTATCTCTACTTTGATGTATAATCCTAAATTAGATTCTTAGATTTCAAAAATTCTAAAACTTCAGCGGCACTCTCGTCAAGTGATTTGTTTTCTGTATCCAAAACCAAATCAGCGTTGTCTGGTGCCTCATATGGATCATCTATGCCTGTAAATCCCTTGATCTCACCTGAACGGGCCTTTGCATACATGCCTTTAACATCACGTTCTTCACACTGTGCCAAAGAAGCGTTCACATAAACTTCAAAGAATTTGGTATCATCACCAATTATCTCTCTTGCATTTGCACGGTTCTCTTTGTATGGTGAAATCAAACTAACACCCATTGGGACGTTGTGTTTTAACAGAAGTTTTGCCAAGTGGGCAACTCTTCGATTATGTTCGTCTCTTGCTTCTTTTGAAAAGTCCTTTGGTGAAAACCACTCTCTTAACTCATCACCATCTAGAATAGCTAGGTTTGGAATGGTTTCAGCTAGTTTTCGGACTATAGTGGTTTTGCCAGAACAAGGCAGTCCAGTCATCCAAATACAAAATGCCATGAAAACACCTGAAAAATTGGCTTAATATTTGTACCAGTTTTGATCTTCTAGATAATCGATCATTTTTACCATGTCTGAAAGCTTCTCTACTATCGCTATGACGGATTGAAATTGCTGATACATCTCCTCTTCCTCTTCCCTTGAAAGGATCTGCTCTTCTGCTTTTGTAAAAAACTCCTCCTCCTTTGAGAGATGATCCTGAAGGTAAATCGAATAAGTTTTAAGAAATCTAGCAACTGGTTCTCGCTTATCTTCGCCGTTTTTCCATGCAGTCAGATTAGTTGAAAGCAATTTTGCAATGTTCCGAGAAAACTCATGTTCTATGAGTAGTGCTCGAATCTCTTCTTTAAGAGAATCATATGCAGCAACACATGGAAAATACGAGTTTTCCTCACGGGAATAGTGGATCGAATCTAAAAATTCTGATATTAGAAATGTGATTTTTTCGATATCAGATAATGGAATGTCTTTTCCATTATAGAGTGATTGATAGCATTTAATTACAATTTTTTCTACCCGTTTAATCTCCTGGTGATCTTTTCGTAGTGTCTCTGTTGCACTCATTGTTTCACACTCATTATATCAGGCAGTTTTGACCATTCTTAAATTAAGATAGTATGGGATGAAAAATACATGGATTTGATCTTTCTAGCTGTGACTTTGCTTGGTGATGTACAAAATTTCTTTGATAGGTTTTTCACAAATATGGACACAAGTGAGGTTTCAGGCTCAACTGGAATAGATCTCGTAAGATCATTTTTTCAACATAATCCAGTCGATACAGGAGTTAATTCGGATTTTCTGTCGCAAGGTCTGGCTAATCTTCAGAGTGTGATTGCTGAGATCTCTGGTGGTGGTGGAAGTTTAATTGCCTCTGCACCTGTTTTACTTTTGGCAGCAAGTGTTGTAATTATTTTAGGAGTGTTAGGAGAAGCGTTTTTCAAAAAGACTGGTGTTCCTGACATTGCATTCTTGATGATTCTTGGAGTTATCATCGGACCAATACTTGGAATCATTCAACCAGCGGCTGTAATTGAAATTGTTCCATACTTTGCAGCAATTGCATTGATCATAATCATGTTTGACGGTGGATACAACTTGCATATTGGTAATGTCTTAAAGACAGCTCACTTTGCAATCATCTTAGTAATTTTGGGATTTGCGGTTTCTGTTGGAATAGTAACTGGTCTTGCGCATTATGGATTAGGTTGGGAATGGCTTGATAGCGTTTTGCTTGGAACAATAGTTGGTGGTAGTAGCTCGATCATTGTGTTTGGTTTGGTTAGAAAGATTAGAGTTTCTGATGAGGCAAAATCGATGTTAAGTTTTGAATCTGCACTGACTGATATTTTGTCCACCATAGTTGCATTCATTTTGTTTGAAGCTGTAATGACTGGAACATTTGATATTGATATTTTGGGTCAGACGATTGGAAAGGCAGTTCTTGTTGGTTTGATACTAGGATTTGGTGTTGGTATACCTTGGATGTTCTTTATTTCAAAATTGAAAAATGCACAGCACAGCTATATGCTAACTTTAGGTGTATTATTTTTGTTGTTCTTCTTAGCAACAACATTTGGAGAGTCAGGTGCTTTAACTGCACTGGTATTTGGTTTGATGTTAGGAAACAAACGGTACTTCTTAAGAAAACTCAAGATCAAAATGCCAGAGAATACTATAGATAATTCATTACACAGTCAAGTCACATTCATTGTTAGAGCGTTTTTCTTCGTGTTTGTTGGATTACTTGCAAGTTTTGGACAGATAGAGTATGTAGTGTTTGGAATAATAGCTGCTATCGCAATTTACATTGGTAGAATCCTAATTACGCATACTACCCTGGTCAAAGGATTCTCAAAACTCGACAAAAAGGTGACATCGGTAATGATACCAAGAGGACTTGCTGCGGCTGTATTAGCCACAATCCCGCTTACAATGGGACTACAAAATGGGGAGGCGTATCCACAGATAATATTCTTCATCATCCTAACTTCTGTTATAATCACCACGATTGGGTTAGGTGGTGCAAAAAAAATTCCACCACCAGAAGGTGAGGGTGGGTTTGTTACAGAAACAAAAGATAAATAATTGCTTTAAAGGTTAATTGAATCTTTCAAACCTTTGTATCTATTACGGATTGTAACTTCAGTTACGTTTGCAGCTTCTGCAATATCACGTTGAGTTTTGTCTTCACCGTTTTTAACACAAGATAGGTATAATGCTGCTGCTGCCAATCCCATTGGATCTTTTCCAGCTGACGCTTCATTTTCTTGTGCAATTTTTAGAACTTTAATTGCAAAACGTTTTGTTTTTTCTGCAATTCCAATCTTACTGGCAATTCTTGCTACACATTGAACAGAATCAGTAACTGGCATTTTAAGATCTAATTCTTTTACTAATAATCTATAACAGCGTGCAATGTCTTTTCTTTTTATGTTTGCAGCAATTTCAACATCTTTTAGATTTCTTGGAGTTGCAGTATCACGACATGCAGCATATAGTGCAGATGCCATTAATGCAGAAATTGATCTGCCTCTGACAAGACCTTTGTCTAAAGCTTTTCGATAAATGTAAGCAGCCTTTTCAACAACAGATTCAGAAATTGCAAGTTTGTCTTTTAGTCTGTTTAATTCGCTGAATGCTTGTCTAAAGTTTCTATCAACAGGTTCGTGAACTTGACTTCTACTGTCCCAAGTTCTTAACCTTTCAATTGTATTTTTCATTGTAGCGGTCAATGGTTTTCCAGATGCATCTTTGTTGATAGGATTGATGACTGTTGCAAGACCCATATCATGCATTGTTAATGATGTAGGAGCTCCTGCTCTTGCTCGATCGCCATGTTCATCTTGTGTAAATGAACGCCATTCAGGTCCAGACTCTTGAATCTTCTCTGACATAACAAAACCACACTTGGAGCAAAACGTTTCTCCAGATTCATTATCTGTTACCAATTTGCCTTTTACACATCGTGGGCAGTTATCCTTTACTTTGCTTTGATTAACCATAATACTACCTCTTTACCGAATCACTATAAAATCCTAATTGTTTATTAATCAGATCTATAAGCATGTCCGAAGCATTATGTGAAATGCTGTAAATATTGGAATAATGAAGATCTGGTATGAAATATCATATCATCTCTGTTTTGGTGATTTTTGCTTTGATGTTGATTTTTCCTAATATACAAAATTCGTTTGGCCATGGACTAGGAACTGAAACAATGCCGCCAGTAATGATTGATGATGTGGAATCAACATTACAAGTTGCATCAACAACTAGTCCTGATACGGGTGTAAGACAGATTACAATTAGTCTATTCGAAACTGAATCTAGTGATGCTATAAGTAATGTGTCATTTGAAGTTGTTCTAATAAAAAATGATCAGCAGTTATTCAAAAATAATTTCGAGCGAGACGATGGCATATTAATAATGAATCTAGTTCCATCAGATGATTCTAATGTGGAAATCATAAACCAGGAAACAATTGCGTCATTTTTAGGACTTGCAAGTGATCAGTTTAATCTAAAGGGAAATGTATTTGAAAATGGTGGACTTTACAAATTTACAGTAAAAATTTTAACTGTAAATAATTATGATAGTTTACTTTCAGAGCCAGTTGAATATGAACTTGGAATTTCTATCCCAGAAACCACATATTATGAAATTAATGATAGAAATTTTGGAAAACAAGAATTGGGCATGATTACATATTTTGATCAGCTTACAGAATTTAATTATGATCAAACCAACAAACAGATTAAATTTTCTTTTCCATTTGATTGGGATCAAAAAACAATAGACCAAACAACTGTTATTCATGAGGAAGTAGTTATACCAAAAACATTTGGTGATCTATTGGCATCAAGCTTTACTTCTAGCCTAAATGGAATAGCGCTTCCAGAAGCTGCAATTAACATTGATGATTTTTCAGGTGAAAAAAGAACTATTCATTTGGTTGTTACACAAAGCGAACTACAAGAGATTTTTTCAAAAAATAATTTTGAAGCAGATGAAGTTATCATAAAAATAAAGCCCGCTAAAGATGATCATACGTTATCTGGAGTTACAGAGAATGGTCAATTCAAGATTAAGCTTTGGTGGGAAGATGAAATACGATCAAATGCTAATGTTAGATTAGGTTTTGATGTATTAGATACGTTCCTGAAAGATAGACCAATCTCTGTTGTGTACGAATTAAGCCTGTTTTCTGACCAAAGAGAGATTTTGAAGAAATCTGGAATAAGTACTGGGTTAAAAACACAAAGCGATGGTCTTGAGTTTTTCATTCCAGAAGATGTGTCTGGGATTTTAATTGTAAAGTTTGAAAATCTGGGTGGAAATAAACTGGCAAATGTAGAATTTCCATTGGTAATTAACAGAATAAGTTCAGAATCTACAATTCCAGCTTGGATTAAGAATAATGCTGGGTGGTGGGCTGATGGACAGATCCCAGATTCTACATTTGTGCAAGGAATTCAGTTTCTGATCAAGGAAGGAATTATCATCATTCCTCCAACAGAGCAAGAAGCAAGTTCAGAATCTACAATTCCAGCTTGGATTAAGAATAATGCTGGGTGGTGGGCTGATGGACAGATCCCAGATTCTACATTTGTGCAAGGAATTCAGTTTCTGATCAAGGAAGGAATTATCAAGGCTAGATAGATTAATTCAAATTGTTTCAGATGAAATAAGAAAAATGAAAAGAATTCTAATTCTTGGTGGTGGATTTGCCGGAGTCGAATGTTGTTTAGATTTAGAGTCATATTTCAAAAATAACAAGGATGTTGAAATCACACTTGTTTCAGAAGATAATTTTTTGTTATTTACACCAATGTTGCCACAGGTAGCATCTGGTACTATAGAAACCAGGCATATTGTAACTGCGATTAGAACTTTGATTGATAAAACAAGGTTCTTTGAAGCTAAAATAAAAAATATTGATCCCTATGGTAAGACCGTCACATTATATGGCACTGCCGAAAATCGTGGTGTACAACTGCATTATGATTTTCTTGTAGTTGCATTAGGAAGTAAAATGAACTTTTTTGGAATGAAAGATGTAGAAGATAATGCATATACAATGAAAACACTAAACGATGCTGTTGTTTTACGAAACAGAATTATAGATATGATGGAACAGGCAGAAAACGAAACTGATCCTATTCTAAGAAAAAGTCTTCTTCGTTTTATTATGGTTGGTGGTGGGTTTGCCGGAGTTGAAACTGCTGGAGAAATTAATGATTTTGTAGCTGACATCAGTAAATATTATCCTAATATTCAGACCGAGGATATTAAAATTACATTAGTTGAGGCTGCTTCAGAAATCCTGATAGGTTTTCCAAGAAAGCTAGCTAGCTTTGCTAAAACAAAATTAATGGAGAGGGGTGTTGAGGTTCTTCTAGATTCTGGTGTTAGATCATTCGATGGAAAACAGGTTTTCTTAGAAAATCTTGGAAAGTCAAATGATAAACAAGACAAAACCATTCTTGCGAGCACTTTGGTATGGACTGCAGGTATTACACCTATCGACTTGATCAAAGATTCTCTTTTCAAAACAGAGAAGGGACGCATGCTTGTTGATGAGTTTCTTCAAGTTTCGGATTTTCCAGGCGTGTTTGCAATTGGTGATTGTTGTAAGATTAATCCTGAATTAAATAAAAAGCAGTTTCCACCCACTGCACAAATCGCCGAAGCTCAGGCAAAAACCGCTGCAAAAAACTTGATGTATCTTTTATCAAATACACCTATGGAAAAATTTGATTATGAATGGAAAGGACAGAGTGCTATAATTGGGAAAAGAACTGGTGTTGCGTCGTTCTTTGGAATGAATGTTGTCGGATTTTGGGCGTTTGTAGCTTGGAGAAATTTGTATTTATCAAAAATGCGCAGTTGGGAAAAAAGATTACGTGTTTGGATTGACTGGAACATAGATTTGTTTTTTAGTCGAGATATTTCACGGTTAAAAGTACTGAAGAAGGAATTAAAAATTGATTATAAGGAATTAGATGAGGTAGATGAGGTTTGGTAAAAATTACTTTCTTCTGTTCTTAATAGCAATGATTACTGCTGCCGGTGCTACAAAGTACATTCCAATGTTGAGTAGTATCACACCAATACCATAGCCTAACATTTCCTGTTCCGTATCAATGTCAACATAATTTAGAATTGCGAGTGATGTCAAAAGTGGTGTTAGTGAAAGTTTGACTGCTTCTTTGAACATTGGATTTTCTCGTTCATAATCTGCCACTGCTGGTGAGAATGAATAATAGAATTGGTTAAAGCCTGTCATGAATGCAGTTCCTGATTCTGTGGCCATGATTTTGCCATCTCTAATCTCTCTTAGGAATTGTACCTGTGGTGCCATTTCACTGCCATATGCTGCAGTTGCTATGAGACAACCACCACC
>Ga0208764_10000693_pt1 | contig 21626 bp, 15 predicted proteins | sample ETNtaG_18_FD_185762 | JGI IMG/M metagenome (GOLD analysis project Ga0208764, IMG submission 185762) | Marine microbial and viral communities from oxygen minimum zone, Eastern Pacific Ocean - ETNP201302SV91 (SPAdes) (version 2) | ecosystem: Environmental > Aquatic > Marine > Oceanic ... | reverse complement strand
CAGGTAACGTCGAAGAGCCTTCATTGCCGCTTCCCTTGAGAGGCTGGAAATGTCGGCACCGACGAATCCGTATGAATTATCCAAAATCCATTCCATGTCAAAATCGTCAGCGATTGGCATTCCACGAGTGTGGATATTTACAATTTCGCGACGACCGTTTTTGTCGGGGACACCGATTTCTAATTCACGATCGAATCGTCCTGGTCTTCGAAGTGCCTGATCGATGGCGTCAGGTCGATTTGTAGCGCCTATGACAACGACATTGTCACGGCCTTGCATACCATCCATCAAAGTCAGCAACTGGGCGACAACCCTGCGCTCAACTTCGCCCGAAACATCTTCCCTTTTCGGTGCGATTGAATCCAACTCATCGATGAAAATTACCGCGGGTGCGTTTGAAGCTGCGTCGTCGAAAATTTCGCGCAATTGTTTCTCCGATTCACCGTAATACTTGGAGATAATTTCCGGACCATTAATACTGGTAAAATGTGCATTTGTTTCATTGGCAACAGCCTTTGCAATCATCGTTTTTCCGGTACCTGGTGGCCCATGTAAAAGCACACCTTTCGGTGGGTCGATACCAAGGCGGCGGAAGAGAATTGGATGTTTGAGTGGCAACTCAATCATTTCACGAACTTTGGTAAGCGCTTCTCCAAGACCTCCGATATCCTCGTACATGATTGATGAGACCTCTCCAGGTTCCTCATCCTCAACCATTTCTTCTTTGATAACAATTTCAGTATCGGGAAGAACTCTAACGATTCCTTTTGGTTTGGTTGATACAATTGCGAATGGCAATGCTTCAGCAAATAGTGTCATTCCGGGGATAAAGATGCGATCTCCAGCAACCACTGGGCGTTTGTTGAGTCCACGTCGGGCAAATCCTTCGATTCCAGAACCAAACTTGACCTTCTGTTGCTTTGCCATCACGGGGCTTAGTACAAGTCTTTCACATTCGTTGGTTTCGACCTTCTTGATGGTTACACGGTCGCCCAAACTGACGCCAGCGTTTTTGCGGATGATGCCATCGATTCGAATGACTCCGAGGTTTGCATCCTCTGGGCGACATCTCCAGACGATTGCAGCCGTGTTCCTTTCGCCACTGATTTCGATTACATCGCCTGGTTTGAGACCTAAATCGTTGTCAAAAGGTACGCGGGCTCGACCGTGGCCAACGTCGCTTGGAATCGCTTTTGCTACGCGCAAGGAAAGTGTTTTTTCTTCATCGTCAGCCATAGTGGCACCTCAATAGCAATACTACCAGAAAACGTGGACCCCTTTGAAGATTGGGAATTCCCCTCTCCTTAGACCCAAGTCTGTCAAGTTGTATTCAAGCGCCGTAAGGCGAGCATTCATGATGGGGTCTACACTCGACAAGATATGGCGCAGGTACTCTCAACGGGTCTGGAATTCCTAGAACATAGCAACCCAAACGGCAACCCTTCTGTAAAGGGATACAATATCATCGATGGCGAACTCAAACAAGCCAGCGATGGTTCGACATTCAAATCGATTAATCCGGCATGGTTAGACGATTGCCTCGGCGAGTTCCCTCTCTCTACAGAGGAAGACGTACATGAGGCACTCCGAGCAGCTCGAAAGGCATTCCCCGGTTGGTCTGCTACACCTGCGCCCACGCGTGGTCAGGTGATTGGAAACATGGGCCGCCTGCTCATGGAACACAAAGATGACCTCGTTCGCCTGCAAGCGCGCGAGATTGGAAAAACGCTGAAGGAATGTGGTGGCGAAATCCAGGAAGCAATCGACACATGTCTCTTCTTCCAATCAGAAGGCCGCCGACTCTATGGGCAAACCGTGAACTCTGAGTTGCCCGATAAGGAACTTTTCACCTATCGCCGACCATTGGGTGTCTGTGGAATCATCAACGCCTGCAACTTCCCATCAGCAGTTCCATTTTGGAAAATGATCCCAGCCATTATGTGTGGAAACACGTGTGTTTGGAAGTCCCCTCAAGATTCCCCTCTGTTGTCGTTTGCTCTCGCGCGAGTTATGCACGAAGCCGGTTTACCTAACGGTGTCATCAATCTGGTTCATGGCAAGGGAAGTGGTGCCGGACAACACTTGGTTGATGCGGTGGACAAGGGCATGGTCAACAAGATTTCATTCACCGGTAGTACGGCTGTTGGCAAGATGATTGGAGAAATTTGTGGACGCAACCTCGTCTCAGCAAGCCTCGAACTTGGTGGAAAGAACCCGCTGGTAATCATGCCAAGTGCAAACATTGACAATGCCGTTGCAGGGGCCTATTGGGCAGGTTTTGGAACCGCTGGACAAAGATGCACCAGTCTTGGGAATCTGATTATCCACGAGGATATTTATGATGAATTCATGACCAAACTCATGTCCAAGGTTGAGAGTACTACAATCGGCGATTCATTGCGTAATGAAGAAGTTCTGTATGGATCAATGCTCTCAGAGAAATATGCGACAGAATTCCTCAAGGGCTTAGAAATGTGCGAAGCCAGTGGCGCATCCAAGATCTATGGTAGCGGGAGAATCACAAACGACAACAAACCGTCGGGATTCCTCGGCGATGCTTCCGAAGGCGTCTACATGTGGCCTCACGTCTATGAGAATGTAACAGAGGATATGGAATGCTTTCACGAGGAAATCTTTGGTCCAGTCATCACCGTTGTAAAGGCGAAAGATTTCGAGCACGCCCTTCATCTTGCCAATGCAAGCCCCTATGGCCTATCGAGTGCAATTTACACCAATGAACGACTTGAGGCATATCGCTTCAAGACCGGAATCAAGGCCGGTATGACGGGAATCAACAACTCGACAACAGGGGCAGAGGCTCACTTGCCATTCGGAGGCGTCAAGGGATCGGGTAACGGAACTCGCGAATCCGGAATTTGGGTCATTGAGGCCTACTCCTATTGGCACGCCGTGAACGATGAACTAAGCGGCAAACTCCAGTTGGCGCAAATGGATGTCGATGAAATCGAGATTGAAGAGGCCGAAGTCGATTGGTCATCTCTCGCCTGAGGCATTCCAATGGAGATTACGCGAGAAACCGTTCGCTTAGCGCTCTACATCACAGGACCTTTGGTTTTGGCATCGTATGTGTTTGGCATATCGAAGATGGAGAATCCCAACGATTTGTGGGGTGGAATCCCGGAATCTTGGCGCACATTGAATGTGTCTTGCATGTTCATTTCAGCATTTGGATTTTTGATTATGTGGTGGTTTTTCCTCTATCGTTGGGATGCGGCGCTGGTGGAATCCGTACAGTGGCCATGGGGTGAAGGAGATGCAGGTGGGCACAATCGCCTTCTCATCGCCTTCTTGCTCGTCACAATACCATCCATGTTTTGGCTGGAAATGACTGCTTTCCATATGCGAACTGATGCCAATTGGACACAATGGTTGGTGATTGGAAATTTATGGTTGGTTTGTTTGGGCAATATTCTACTTGGTTTATTCGCATGGAGCGCACATCAGCAGGGCATCACTTCTGACACAATTTGGCCCGTAATCGGGGCCTGCATGCTTGGAATACAAGTCATCATCAATGACGGTATTCTCTGGAATCTCAAGTATCCATGGTAGTGAGTTCACGAAGCTGCCGCAAGGCATGGGTAACGTGTTTTTTTGGAGCGAATTGAGCAGTTATAGTTCCACGGATTACTCCTTCAGGGTCGACGATGAACGTAACCCTTGCTCGCATGAAACCCAGTGTTTTCTTTAGTTGCATTTTTTTCGCCAATCGGCCCCTGTCATCACACAATAATTTGTATTGAAGATTGAACTTATCTTTGAATCGACGATGGCGACTCATAGAGTCGGAAGAAACACCAATCAACTGAGATCCTAACGCAATGAAATCCTCGTGCTTATCCCTAAACCCACACGACTCAATGGTGCACCCTGGTGAACCATCTTTTGGATAGAAGAAAACGACCGACCACTGCCCCTTTAGTGCCTCTAGATCGAACCGGTTTCCCTCATCATCCTTTAGCGAAAACTCAGGAAAATCCTCTCCAATCCAATGAGCGTGTGCATCCATATTTTCACATCCATAGTCCCAGCGAATCTCTGAGTGCAGGTTCCAAATTTTCATGCTCAAAATTGTATCCCAATTCCTGTAATCGATCGGGTCGTACGTTTTGACCTTCAAAGAGAAGAGGGCCGGCCAATTCCCCAAATAGAATCCGCATCGAAATTTTCGGGATTGGAGCGAAAGCAGGTCTCCACAACACTCTGCCCAACGTCTTTGCAAAGGTCTTCTGTCGAGCTGGGTTTGGAGCGGTTAGATTGTATGCTCCTTCAGTTCCTTCCGCCATTGCAAGATGGTGAATTGCGTAAATCTCGTCATCCATTGAAATCCAAGACATCCACTGTTTTCCATTTCCAATCGACCCACCTCCTCCCATTTTCCATGGCAATAACATGCGCCCGAGTGCACCGCCTGTAGCAGATAGAACAATTCCATTTCGTAGATTGATCACTCTGATTCCAGCTGCGCTGGCAGGATCAGCATACGATTCCCAAGCGAGAACTGTATCTGTGAGAAACCCTTCACCACTTGAACTCTCTTCGGTCAAAACTTCGTCACCCCGATCCCCGTAATATCCGATTGCGCTGGCGACGATGAAAACCTCTGGCTTTGATTGAAGACCGCTTAGAGTTTCAGCCAACAACGTCGTCGATGCTCGACGCGACTCGACAATCAATGCTTTGCGTTTCTTTGTCCAACGTTTGTCGCCGATGCCTGCACCACCCAAATGAATGACGATATCAAACCCTTCGACTTCCGCCGAGTCGATTGAATCCTTTGCTGGGTCCCAACGAATCTCATTTTGACCATCCCTAATTTCTCGTCGAACCAATCGCCAAACATCATGCCCACCGGTGTCTAAGAAAGCGACCAATTGAGTTCCAATCAAACCGGATGATCCTGAGATGAGGATTCTTTTTCGAGCCAAATGCGAAAATTCCGCATGTCTCTCCAAGTCCCGAATTAGACGTAATTCTCGTGCCTTGAACATCCTTTGGAGACGCTTTCGAACCATTCTGGAGCCAAATAATCGACCTAGAGGGCCGAGTGGAAGTCGATATTCAACCTCATCGTGAACGGTTGTAAGTCCCGATTCGTGTTCGAAGCGATGTACATGGTGCCATGAACGAAAAGGCCCCTTTTTCATGACGTCTTCAAACCTGTGGGGTGGCTCATATCCGAGGTGCTCAGCGACCCAAGTCATTTTGATTGGACCCATTGGGAAACGAAACACGCGTTGTGCTCCATCCTTCAGATTCTCATCCGCTCGAACCTCTTCTGCTACTTCCCAAGGAGGCATCAGCCTTCTGAAGGAACCACGGCGCTCAAACCAATCGAACACCGACTGTTGGGGTGCGTTGATTCTAGTTAGATGCTCAAATTTCATCTGACGACCCCCGAAATTGAATGACGAACAACATCACCATGTCTGTATCGTGGGCGGAAAATTCCAACCTTTATTGTAACCCTCTTATGCACCCTTCGTCCCCTGTAGAATTGCAAAGGAAATATCATAATGAATGGGTGACCGGCTTCAAATTGGATGGAACAAGAGACATCATGTCAAGTTCTCATTGTCGGCGCGGGCCCAGGGGGCCTAACCGCTGCGATGATGCTTGCAAAAGCAGGTGTTAAAGTCACCATTCTTGAGAAATGTGAAGATGTAGGGGGCCGGACAAAAATCGTTGAAAAAGATGGTTATAAGTTCGATAACGGTCCCACATTTTTCCATTATCCTGAAATTGCAGAGGAGATTTTTCGGGCACTCGGAAAGGATGCTCATGAAGAATTGAAACTCATTCGTTTGGACCCCAATTACCGCCTTGTCTTTGGTTCGGGTGGCAGTCTCGATGCAACGACTGACTTGGATGACATGGTTGAACAAATACGTGAATTGTGCGGAGATCAAAATGCGAACGGATTTCGAAAATACGTAACGGACAATCGAAAGAAACTGAAGTTCTCTAAAGATTGTTTGAACTCACCATGGAAAGGCCCTATGGATCTCTTCAGTCGTCGAGCATTCAGGGTTTCCAAAGTGCTGCGCCCTTGGCGCTCAGTCGCTTCAGATTTGGCCAGTATGTTCCCTGACGAGCGAATGCAATTGGCCATGTCATTCCAAACTAAATATCTAGGCATGAGCCCATTCAAAGCGCCGAGTTTGTTCACAATTCTAGCATATTTGGAATATGAATATGGCGTTTTCCATGCTGAAGGTGGTTTGGGTACAATCACGGAACGAATGGGCGAAATCGCTCGTGAAATGGGTGTTGAAATCCGTCTTAATGAACCGGTTGAAGAATTTCTCTTTGAAGGGAAAAAGGTGATTGGGGCCAGAACAGAGAAAGGAACATACCGTGCTGAAAAATATGTCATGAATGCTGATTTTGCAACCGGGATGAAGGATTTGGTTCCCGATGAATTGAGAAAGCGTTGGTCCAACAAGAAGTTGGATCAGAAATCATATTCGTGTTCAACATTCATGCTGTATCTCGGTGTTGACAAGCTCTACGATGTCCCACATCACCAAATTTACGCTGCCAAGGATTATCAGAAGAATTTGCGAGAGGTAACCCAACACAAGGTGTCTTGGGATGATCCCTCAGTTTACGTTCAAAACGCTTGCATCACCGACCCATCAATGGCGCCTGAAGATCATTCGACAGTGTACGTTCTAGTACCCGTCAGCAATCAGCATCCAGATATCCGCTGGGATGAGATTAAACATGATTTCCGAGATGTCATTCTTCAACAATTGGCCCACCTCGGCTATGATGACTTGGAAAGCCACATCGTTTCAGAAACCATCGTAACACCCGATGATTGGGCCGAGAGGGACATCTACAAAGGAGCGGTATTCAATCTCGCACATGGACTTGACCAGATGCTTTGGCGCCGCCCTCAGAACCGATTTGAAGAATTGCGAGACCTCTACCTTGTTGGAGGAGGCACCCATCCTGGAAGTGGACTGCCAACCATTCTAGAAAGTGGTCGAATTACAGCCAAACTCATCTGTGCAGATTTGGGAATCATCCCGGATTGGAACGGCGAGGAAACCTGGTTTTCCGATTGGCCAAAACCAAAGGCCATTCGTAAATTAGAATCTCAGCTGTCCCAGCCTTCGGCTTGATCGGTATCGTAATCAAACGTGCAACTACCGTTGCAAGTATCGTTGATGATTCCAGTGAGCAGGAAGCCTTCAACCATTGAATTGACCTGGGCTATCGGTGCAATTTCGTTGTGTGCTAGACCCGCGTCATTGATGGGTGGTGCTGCATTGGTATCTGGCATGGCTGTATACCCTCCATCCCAATAGACAACGGCCGAACCTGTGATTGGACCGTCGGCCACATCGATACCGAATGGTGACCACATCGATCCGTTTAGCACCGGAATACCTGCCGTTCTTGCGGCACGGTCCGATGAGAGCATGGGGACCTGTGCATCATTGATGGAAATGGTTGAGAGGATATTGAATGGGCCTATTTCATCCCCATAACCACTTTCTGCAAATCGTAACCAAGTCTCGGCATCTGTTGCATCCCACATGTGTTGGCAGACCGCAATCAGGATTGCGCGGTCGTTCCGTTCCGGATAGGCATAATCAAGTTTGAACCCATCAGAGAATGCCGCATAGTTCGTACTGCGTTCAATGAATGTGGAGAATCCAGAACCTCCGACCCAAAGTGCGGCTCGGTCAATATCTGGGGAGAAGGCTGTGATACTTGCACCATAGATTCCACCCAATGAATAGCCCATGTAATGGACATCTGAACTGTTGACCAAATTGGTTCCGTTGTGGTACAACTCTGTAATGTCACTACAAACACCCTTGAACGTTCGAGCCAATGCCATTTGATTGACGAGCATCTGTTGAAGGCGATCGGATTGGTGTTCGAAATAGGACACGTTGAGTAATCCCATGAAGATGGTATCCATATCACTTTCAGACCAACCAGAGATGTCGGTGGCCACCATTGCAACTTCATATTCTTGCATCCAACCGATTGCCCAACTCGAGACCGTTGCTCGCCCGGTGCCTAGGAAACCATGTCCAAATACGACCAGTGGGCCACTCTCATCGTTGTCAGCCAGCACCTTGGGGATAATCAGTGTGAATGGAATCTCGGCATTTTCCACAAATTGTGGGGTGCCGTTTTCATCCGTGCTAATTCGGCTTGGAGGGTTCTGCCATTCGAGATATTGCGGTACTGTATAGGTACCCGTAATCCGGCGGAAATCCATGTCTGTATCATCTATCCAATCATCGTCAACATCCTCGACGGTGCATCCAATCCCGTCATCACCGAGGCGTTCTAATGCATCCGCACGCATGGAGAGGGTTGGCCCCACAATCGAATCTAGAGAAGCGGTGTGGAATTGCCAAGCTTCGTTGAGGTTCTCAACGTCATGTCCTGATTCATTCAACGCCTCGATTAGTGCAGCCATCGAATCCTGTCTTGCTTCAACATCGGGTGCATCGGTTTGCTGACCATCCAGCATGGCTTGGAATGCAACAGAAGGCGTCACACCCAATCCTGAGATTCCGATTCCATACGCTGTGTTGGGTTCCAGTGAACGCATTGTTCGAATGAACACAATCGTGGCTTCGGCATCATCTGCTCGCGCATCGGTCTCAACCCAATGTGCTACCTTTTCTCCAGTGTCCAGATTCAGTAGGGTTGTGGCGTGGCCGGCCTCCATCGAGAGTTCGACCGTATACTGATTCGCCACTCCTGTGAGATTTGGCAGAGTGGTGAAAGCAGTCATAATTTGAGTTGAAGGACTCATTCCATCGAGGAGATTGAGGGTTTCAATCTCTGCGCTGTCACCTGAATTAGACATTGAACCGGATTCTGGTAATGTGCTCTCTGCATAATTAACCCGCAAACCCGTTACGGTTGAATTGTCCTCGATCAAGAATGCATCTGATGGGAAGGGCAACATGCAGTGTAGAGGGTTCAGGTTGTCGCAGCCATCCGTCTGCTCTAAAGCGACAATCGTAGGGAGAACTTCCTCCACAATTTCCTCTTCTACATCATCGTCGGGTTCAACTTCAGCAGATTGCAGACATCCCGGAAGCAACAGCATCATTATGAGCATGAAGGCGGTCAATTGGCGATTCATAGCGCTGCGACATACCGTGCCATTATCAATGACACTCACGCGAAGGTCAGCCTTAGAGAATTAGAGAACCACACTCAGGACATTCCATTCCAGGGATGAAGGCACCGGGCATAAATCCGCATTCCGTGCAGATAGAGAGCACATCGTCGTACATGATCGTGGGATAGTACGGTGTCCTATGAACCCCTATGGGGTTCACAGCGAAGTATATGGTGGGCATGCATTGGTCGGGAAATCGGGGCTGCTATCGAGATGGGGGACAAGATACCGCTGCCCATGAAGAAAGGCTTCGGTGCCACAGACCGCATCGATGCTTGGTGGAAAGGGCCCAGCGCGATGGCCTTCTATTTGGGAATCATGGTGGTCTATGCAACTTGGCGCGGATTCATGGAAGCTGATTTCTGGATTTTCGAGGATTTTGGTCGTTCGGCAGGAACTCAGACCATGGCCATTGAAAGCAATGACAGCCATGTATTGAGTCCGTTATTCAGTCCACTCATCATCCCCGATGAACAAAGTTGGATGCCAGAGGCAATGTGGTGGCTGTCACCTGCCATGTTCATTCTCATATTCCCCGCAGGTTTCCGCGGGACTTGTTACTACTATCGAAAGGCCTACTATCGAGCCTTCTTTCAACATCCTACCGCGTGTGCAGTTAGCAAGCCTTGGAATTCCTACACGGGCGAAACAGGATTGCTTATCGTTCAGAATTTGCATCGCTACTTCATGTATGCAGCACTGGCTTATTTGCCGATTTTATCCTACGATGTTTGGCTTTCAATCAATTTCCATGATCCCGTGACCCATGTCCACTCATACGGAATATCTGTGGGGACACTCGTATTGTTGCTGAATGTAATCATGCTGACAGGATACACCCTTGGTTGCCATGCATTCAGGCATGTCGTCGGAGGAGGTTCCAACGATTGGACATCTTCAGGGATGGCACGTCTCAAGTACAAATTGTGGAAGTTTAGTACCAAGTTGAATGAACACCACAAAGATTGGGCACTCTACTCTCTATTCGTTGTGATGTTTGCAGACTTCTATGTCTATGCATGCACAGACCCAATGTTTGGTTGGACCGATTACATGTTGTGGGGTGGCTAATTGACAGAGGATTACACGACTCACGAATATGATGTCGTCATCATTGGAGCGGGAGGCGCAGGCCTTCGCGCCGCAATTGAAGCAACACGCCAAGGCGCATCGGTGGCGGTCATTTGCAAATCCATGCTTGGCAAAGCACACACCGTTATGGCCGAAGGAGGCGCAGCAGCCGCATTGGCCAACAAGGATCCACGCGACTCTTGGGAAACCCACTTCCGTGACACCATGAAGGGAGGTAAGTACCTCAACGATTGGCGAATGGCCGAGATTCACGCCAAAGAAAGCCCAGACCGAATCCGTGAACTCGAGCAGTGGGGTGCCATCTTTGATCGAACTCCTGAGGGGCTGACCAATCAACGAAACTTTGGCGGCCACACGTATCCTCGATTGGCTCACATTGGTGATGCGACCGGTTTGGAAATGATTCGTACTCTCCAAGAACGCGGAATCCATACCGGCATGGAAGTGTACATGGAATACACCGTTCGACATCTGTTCAAGAGTGATGGACGAGTGTCCGGTTGCTTTGCTTACAATCGAGTCGATGGTTCGCTCCACGTTTTCAAGGCCAAGACAACCGTCCTCGCAACCGGTGGAATTACCCGTTGTTGGGCCGTATGTTCAGGCTCGTGGGAATATACAGGTGAGGGACATGCTCTAGCATACTGGGCTGGCGCCGAGATGGGGGACATGGAATTTGTACAATTCCACCCGACCGGAATGATCTGGCCTCCCAGCGTAAGAGGGATCTTGGTCACGGAAGGTGTTCGGGGTGAAGGCGGCATGCTCACCAATTCAGAAGGAGAGCGATTCATGTTCAACTACGTCCCTGAAATGTATAGGGATGAGTTCGCCGATACTGAAGCAGAAGCGATGGATTGGGTGAATTCAATTGTCGCAGATGAAACTCCAACAGCACGCAGGCCGCCCGAACTACTGACCAGAGACGTTGTTGCAAAGGCCATCAATTCGGAAAGAGAAGCAGGTCGCGCGAGTGAGCACGGTGGTGCTTACCTGAACATATCTTGGCGACCTGAAGATCAAGTGAAGAAGAAGTTGCCAGGTATGTATCATCAATTCATGGAATTGGCTGCTGTTGACATCACCAAGGAACCCATGGAAGTCGGACCCACCGCACACTACGTCATGGGCGGCGTCAAGGTTGATCCCATCACACAGGAATCTACAATCCCAGGACTCTATGCGGCAGGAGAAGCTGCCACTGGTTTACACGGTGCCAATCGTCTCGGCGGAAATTCACTATCCGATCTAATCACATTTGGAAAAAGAGCCGGACAGCATGCGGCCGAAGCGGCTGCGGGAATGGATGGCTACGCTAACATCGATGAAGACGAAATCCTCCAAGTCATCTCAGAAACCCTTGCACCTCTGCATAGAGAGGGGGGAGAAAATCCTGCCAAAGTGGTCGAGGATTTGCGAGACATGATGCAGGAGAAGGTCGGAATTATTCGACAAGGTAGTCAATTGAAAGAAGCGCTTGATGATCTCGAATCTTTCCGAACCCGTGAGGCTACAACATCTCCAGGGGGAACTCGGATTTACAACCCTGGTTGGCACCAAGCTTTGGAAATCGGTGCCATGATTGATATCAGTAAGATGTGCACATTAGCCGCATTGGCAAGAGAGGAGAGTCGCGGTGGACATACTCGCTTGGATTTCCCGACCCCAGACTATTCGCATTGGGGTAAAATCAACAGTGTCATCACGATGGCATCGTCCGGTGACATGGAATTGAACCACGTGAAATATCCACCAATCCCTGGTCATTTGAAGGAACTCCTCGATGCTGATGATCTACATGAGGAGGAGGAGTGATTATGCCTGAAGATGTGACATTCCGAGTATTCCGTGGTGAACCCGATGAAGAGGGTGTACCCTCTGGTGAGATGGTTGACTATACCGTTGAGATGGATGAAGGAATGGTTGTTTTGGATGTTATTCATCGGATCCAAGCGGAGCATGCACCGGACCTGTCCTGCAGATGGAATTGCAAAGCAGGAAAATGCGGTTCATGTAGTGCAGAGGTCAATGGAAAATCCCGTTTAATGTGTATGACTCGAATGGAAGAAATCATGGAGGAAACACCTGAGAATACTCCGGTTGTTGTCAAACCAATGCAGGCCTTCCCCCTCACCAAAGATTTGGTGACCGATTTACAATGGGCCTATGACCTCAACAAAACAATCCCTCCTCTGCAAGGGCCAGATGAAATGGACTGGAAATTCGATCAAATTGAAGCTGATCGAATACAAGAATTCCGTTCTTGTATCGAATGCATGTTATGCGTCAACACTTGTCACGTGATGAGGGAACACCAACTCTTCGAAGAATTTGCTGGACCGCGCTTCTTTGTGCGCTTGGCCAATTTGGAAATGCACCCTATGGATGAAGCAAACCGACTTGAAATGATCAAGGATGATTTTGGCCTAGGATATTGTAACATCACCCGATGTTGCACAGAGGTATGTCCAGCTGGGATCAACATCACAGACAATGCCATCATTCCGTTGAAGGAACGAGTTGTCACCGAATATTACGATCCAATCGCAATGATTGCCAAGAAGGTGGGCCTTCGAAAATAAAGGCTTACTAATTGAATAATAATTGAATTAAAAAAAGCCCGCCAGAGGCACCGAAGCGCCTCTGACGGACTTGTGTGTTATCTTGTTTTATCAGATTCAGAGTTCTCTGTTTCTAATCACAGGTGATCTACCCGTAGCTTCTTGACGTTGGCCTTCTTAATCTGGCCCTTCGCCTTCAGCCAATCCGGCGCGGACGCCGGAGGGGTCACCATTTTTGTCCAGCCTTCAAAGACGTGAACACGCTTGGTGCCACGCTCTCGCAGGTGTATGTCGGTTGCGCCACGAGTGGCTGCCTTCAAAGCCGCGCCACGTGGCTGGCGACTTGCGAAGACCTGGCTTGTGTCTTTTCCGCCCTTCATTAGGACGAAGTACTTCTTTTCTCCCATAGAGTTTAACCTCTGAATCCCACGCTGTTCAGGACCACCTTAAGGATTACCCTCTCTAAACGCTATACTGCGCCCCAAATGGGTGTTTTTCAGATTTTTCGAGTATCCGAGGTGGGTTGGCCGCAGGGTCACGAAAATGGCTGATTTTTCGGATTGTAAATGCAAAAACTCGTTGTTGACGAGGGGTGCTTTGCAGTAACACGTTTTACGAATTTTCGTACAGGTTGACCCCTTTCTGCACAAGCTGAATCGATTTTGAAATGGGTCGTCAGATTAGATCCATATGAGGGGGGAATTTGATGGTCGACTCAAAACACCAATAAAGCACTGGAATCAGGGATTCTGCAAATTGTTTCACGTATGTAAGGCAACTCAATTGCAATCACGTGGTGTCAGAAGTGATACTGTTTGAGTGATGTAGTGTATTTCTTAGGCAATTCATTAATCAATAATTAATCGATTACTCTTCTTCTTCATTTTCCTGTTCCCGGTAAATGTCAATTTGCTCTTGAGTCCAGCCTCCTTCAAGCAATTCTGCATCACTCCATTGCCGAGACTCGGGCACGTGTAAGCCAGCCATTTCGGCGAGAACATCATCCGTTGAATCTTCACCCCTCTTCGCCCAAACGTCATCAGGGAGGTCATCCTCTTCTTCAACGACAATCTCCTCTCGCCGCCCGATGAGAAGTAATGTTGTCGTGATGATGCAAAGGAAAATTGCGGCGATCCCTAACAGAATCATCGTCGAAAACGCAGTTTCATCCTTTGCCTGTTGAGTTGTGTTTTCGGTCACGACCGGGGGTGCTCCCTCGCGCGCGCGTATGGGTAATGTTTCAGAAACAGATAGTGAAGTTTCATCTAAGCAAGCAAAATACAGAGTGTGGTTCGCGTCTGTATTTCCAGGCGGCGTCCAATCTTGAACCCACACCGCATCCCCATCAGGATGGTAAATTTGGGAAAATAGCGTAATTTCATCCTTATCCTTCAGTAGAATGGAGCACTCCATATTTTGAACCCCGTCTCGGTCAATAATTGAGACGATTAGTTGGGTCTGATTTCCAGATGTAAATTCACTCGGCATGGCTGAGAAATCCAAGGTGGGTTCAGAGCCTTGCAAATCAAATATCAATGTCTGAGAAAGGCCACTAATTCCATCAATATCTCTGAGATTTACTTCCAATTCCACCGGGCCTAGGTCCCACGTCAATAGATAATCTGGATTGAGTCCCATCCGATAATAGAGGGTATGTTGTCCAGTTCCAGGTGCGCAAGATGCAGGAGGAATTCCCAACTCAAAGAAAACTGAACTAAATGAATTTGAAGGAGATCCTGAAGGACCCAATCGAAGACCCGCGTAATCTATGGGGCGTCCATCCGCAACTCCAACCCAAATATCCGTGCCTTCGGCACCTCGATTTATTGTATTCACCAGCATGTCATTCACACACAACGTAGGTGTCGAAATTTGAGGAGGGGTCAGGAACACAGGTTGGCTCCAAGACCATTCCAAATCAGCCCAAATCCCACTTGTGATTCTCGTTGAGATAGACGCATCTCCCGTTTCAAGATCCGGTGGAGCGGTGACGGTATTTCCATCCAACAACTGGACTCCGGCCCCCGGCCAATCGATACTTGTCTCGACCGAGTAACTCTCATCTGGGTCATCTTCGTCAGTGACTTGAACCTCTACACGATCCTGAGCCCCATCCAAATAGGATTGGTCCATTACCAATTCTGCAACAGGTGCCAAATCGATGGGCTCTAGGCTGCGATTTGACCATTCAACCCCATCCACTTGAAGGGTGATTGATACCGAGTCTAGTGAAATCCCTGCAATTGGGGTCCAAGAACTCTGGTAACATGTCTGACTTCCACTTGAACTGGATTGAGTCGGAACAGCCAATTGTATTCCATCCACAAGAATCGTTGGTACCTCAGTGGCATTATTGTGATCTATATCAATCACACAAGCTGTCATGGCATGTTCCCGACCACGAATCCAACCTGAGTCACCAAGAACAGGCGGATCAATGCCCAACCATGGCGCAAGGTCTGCGCCTTCAACATGGACTCCATACCAAGTTGCACTTGCATCTGTGATATTGAATGCAGCATCCCAGTATGCCTCCATACTCAGGTTCTGAAGGTCAAACACTTCCCAGTGTAAATCTACATTGTCAAAGGGGGCATCAATCGGTAGGGATATCGCGGCGGTCCAAATCGCACCCCCACTCTGCGATGAAGCTGCAATCGGGGTGTAGATTGAGTCATTGGAACTGTTGTAACGCCACGAGAGAATGGCGCCCCCCATGCCGAAATCATCGCTCACCTCAACCCGGCAAATGACGACACCTCCGCGAGTCGCGGTTGCTGTCGAACAGGTCAATTCATCAATGGCTGGAGGGGCATTGATTTCGATATTTAGCAGTGCAAGATTGTTTTCAACGATACGCTCAGGATGAGCCTCCGCAGGAATCCATCGAACAAGGAATTCGACGAACCCCGTTCGAACAGGTGTGATGTTCACTGGTAAGATGAGGCGACTACCCGCATCATTTCCGCCCGGAATCGTCATTGAATGATTGGCGAGAAGGAGGTTGTTTTGGCGTTCACGAATTTCGAGGTACCCATTTGCGATTCCAGGTGCTAAATTTTCCAAGAGGATTTCCAATGTACCGTTTTCTCCGATCGACAATCGTTCTGGGGCGCGTACTTCGGAGACATTGACATCGTGTAATCGATCTGCATACGCAGCCATCTTAGGGTCTCCCACTACAGTGCCCATCCAAGATAGCATGACATTGGATGCCGCATAACATTCCGACATTGTATATCCATCAGCATAGCATGAGAGCAATTGTTCCGGGTTTGAAACCGCCGTAAGGTAGGGTTCGTACACATATCCCTTCACACCTGAAACCCCGTCGTCGAGTAAATCTGAAACCAAACTTTGTCCATAACTCGAGTTCAGAACGAAAGTGCGTCCACCTGTACTCACTGCAGTTTCTGCAATGCTTCCATCCAACCAAGTGAAATCCGGCCTAATTGGATAGAGTTTCAGGGTATCAAAGAAGATTGAACCATTGTATGTTCCATCAGAGAATTCCACAACTTGGCGAACGGTAAACTGTGATGCTTGTGCATCTGGACTGAACCGAAGTTGACGGCTTTGCCAATCATCTGAAAATGCTCGCTCATCAGACATGTTGATTGAAAGAGAAGTCCCATTTGCATCGTGTGCTTCAACTTCCAACCACCAATCTCCTTCAACCCAACCATCTCTCATTGAGTAACCGTCGAGAACCCATGTGTGTCCTAATAATTCGGCATCAATATCGAAGGTCTGTTCTACATAGGCAACAGAATTATTCGTCGTATTGAATGTTGGACAAATCCAAACAATTTCATCGTGAACATCTGCAACTTCCAATGAATTCAGGGCGGTTTCCCAAATCTGCACTTCATCGATAACACCGGCGAAATGAGTGTTACCCGCTCGATTGACTCCGAATTTGTAAATTTCAATACTGTTCACGGTACCGTTTGGAACACTCTGATTGAGAACCTCAACTCCATCCAAATAGAGGACAACAGTATCGTTGGCGAATGTGGCCACAAGATGTTGCCAAGCAGTAGGATCAACGGTTCCAAAACCGTATGAGTTGTTGTGATACAATTCCCAATTCCCAGGATTTCCTCCACTCGTCTGGAACTGGAATGAATCGTCATCCCCTGCCACGTCGTTCACGGCGATGGCCGATGAGTGTCGAGATTGCCCACTGTGATTTGCCTGAATCCATAGGCTGACCGTGAAATCCGACACTGTATCGTCTACATCGACCCGAGCTTCATCATCAATACCATCGAAGAAAGCACAATTGCCTAGCACACAAGTGCGCCATTGAGAACCATTGGTTCCAGTGAAATTCAGATGGGCTGAACCGACAGAATCGTTTGCAATATCGCCACTCACTTCGTTGAAGTCCCAATGATGAATCAACTCGGCTTCTCTGACTGGGAAACTACTTCCACGAGTCAACACGTTTGTTGGGACCGTTTGTTTTGAGATCCCGGGTCCTTCCCATTTGAGTTCGAGACCAGCATACCCACCATGCTCAAAAAATTCCGTACGGAGATGATGTTCACCAGCGTCAAGCCAAACCACCCCTGATCGCTCTTGCATTGCGTGGTGCCCCTGATTGTCGACAATCTCCACATCGTCGATCCACAGTTTGGAACCATCATCACTCCGTAGATAGAATGTCCAATTACCAGCGGTTGGTATGTGAATGATACCACTATGTCTCGCACTCCAATACTCAAGGAAGCGACTGTCAAGTCCCGTCCAAGCCTGTTGGGTTGATGGCCAATCGATATTCGGTTCATGGCGCACGAAATCAGGGGTTCTACCCGAGAGATTTACCATGGTGCTGGTATTGTAAGTGACGCCATTATTGTCGAAGTATTCTGCGAGTAAACCATTGGTTGTGGATGCATCGTTTGCACCGCAAGGCGCATCATCAAGCCGGCCTTCCATGGCTGCATTGCCATCCCTTTTTGTTTCGGTCTGTCGTGTCCACCACCATTGTTCACCAGATGACAGAGAAGGACCAACACCATCCCAATACCTTGACCCTGTTGACCAACTACCATCTGATGTATCGTATCCTGAATTCGACAATTGATTGTTGCTCCATGCCCCGTCATTGCTGCCCCAAGAAGCATACATCGAGACATTCGACATTCCAGTCACAAAGGTTGAATTTTGGTTGAAGTGAGTAGGGAACCCCATCTCGGTCAAGGTTTCATTAGTGGTGTACAGCAAATCATTCCACCACTTGTAACCAGAACCATTTCGATTGGTTGCCAAATCCAGCACACTCAATCCATGCTGCCCAAAACTGTTGTTTGTCTTGGCGATCAAACCCAATGCAGTATCTACATCATAGCCAGTTAATCGAGTGACAAGATAGTAGCCCTGTTCACTCCGATCGAAAGCCTTCATCTCATTCCCTGCTGCCAAACCATAACTTGAATCCGAATACCAATCGCCAAAGATGGATGAAGCATAGAGTCCATCGATTAGAGCTAATTCTGAATCAAACGATGCTCGGGAATTGGTACCGCCATTGACACGTAGAGGCACCCCTTTTGTGGTGACAAGAACATTCAACTCGGTTAGATTTCGATCAGAAATAATCTGTGAAATAGGATCAGCAAAATAGGTTGTGAATTGGTTGGAATTGATGGTTTCACCAGTCGGCGTGCTCTCATTTGTCAGCAAAAAGACGCGTTCAGGGGGGATGTTTCGGGCCAAAGCAAAAGCGGTTCCAATCGTTCGACTAACCTCACTTTGGTTGTTGATAATCACGGCGACATCGCTGTAGTCAGCCAAAGTTTGATGGGAAAATGGTTCGAGCACTGCAACATCCCGAAAAGGGGCCTCCCCCCACGCGTCCACGTGTGCTCTCGCTTCCTCTGGAAGCGACACTGCGGCCCAACTTTGCAGTGAGAACAGGATAACGAGGGCGATTGCCATTCGAGAGCGCACGAATTGTCACCCATACCCTGAACTTTTCACCGTGTCGGCACCATGACAAGCGGCACCATAGGTGCCGTACAAGTGAAATTTCTGATTTTTGGCGATGGGCATAAATCCGACGGCCCCCCCCTGCCGATGTATGGCCGACGCAATCATCGCTAGACAATGCCGTCATTCGTTGCTCCGCGTCATCGCTGGTGACCTCACTCGATACGAGGCACAGGTCGCAGTTACATGCGCTAGCAATCGCCTCGCGGGTCGCGAAGGATTGGATGCAAAGATGCATACAGCAGCAGGTGAAGAATTGCGCGAAGCCTGTATCGAAATCGGCAAAGTCCAGAGAGCTCAGAACTTACAACCATGCCCCGTAGGTACAGCGGTCACAACTTCTGGATTCAATCTACCTCAGGAACATTTGATTCACGTAGTGGGTCCAGATTGTAGGCGCCCCAGCCAGGATGAGGGAAGACGCGAACTCATCGTCAAGGCATACGATGCAATGTTTGAACAAATCGCAGCACTAGGTAAGGTTGAGACAATTGTGTGCCCCCCCCTCTCAATGGGTATCTATGCTTATCCACATCGCGAAGGTGCAAGGATGACCATGGAGATCTTGCTCGGCTGGCTCGATGCAGAAGAAGACCCGGGTGTGGGTGATTTCATTTTGCTTGTAAATGACGAAAATTTCGTCAAAAATCTGAAGACGGTGTATCGCGAATCTGAAGACCAATTCCCTGGTGAGGATTGCACACGGCAATATCGAACACGCCGTTACTGATGCGCACGTGATCTAGCGGTTATGATGTATGGTTCCCAACCATGCCACCCGAGTTCAAATCTCGGCGTGCGCACTCAGAAGAGCGGTTCTTCGTAATCATCGTCCGAAAGGGTCCGCCACAAACCGGCGGGCACATCGTCGTAGACACCAGCATACGGGTCATCGTTGGAGAGTACTTTCTTGGGCTTCACCAGTGCATTCATCGCTTCAGGCTTGAACTTCCAATAGTGGATGCGCCATTCACGACCATCCCATAGAGTCGTTTCCTCGGATTCAGTGGTCAACAAATCGTAATCTTGGAACATGTAGAACAGGTTTCGATCTGTAGGTTCAAGTGCATTGTCGATAATTCGGTCATAAAATCCGAAAAATCCGAGAGCATGCTCAGCCATGCCTTCCGCAGTCATTGTCTCCATATCAGGATCGATGTGGGTCTGGATTGCTGCTGTCAACTCCGCTAGACTCATCCCCATCAATTTGACCCCCTGTGGCGAATTGGTACATCGCCGGATGATACATGGGAACAGGCGGACCTATTTCAACGGTTGGCGATTTCCGCCCCGTAGGGGCGTACATCAGGCTGTTTCGTCACGATTAAACGGTTGATTCACCGCGTCGTCAATGTGACCGAGCTCGTTGAGGGAAATTTTCTCGGGTTGCCCGAGAGTGATGGGGCTGCAGATGTGGCTATTCTGTCTGTTCCATACGAATTGACCACATCATATGGCCAGGGCACATGTGATGGTCCCAAGGCAACAATAGACGCATCCGCACAAGTTGAGTTGTATGACCCACTCCTTCCCGAAGATTTGCCCTGTGGTTTCACCCTACACACCGCTCAACCATGGGATGGTAAAGGCGATAGTTTGGAGGAACAATTGTCTGGAATTACAGATTATGTATCTGGGTTCAGTTCTACTTTCCCAGTTATTCTCGGTGGCGAACATGGGATGCTTCCAGCGATTATGAAGGCGATTGGAAGCAAGATAAATCTCAATGATTTGACCATAGTTCAAATCGATGCGCATGCGGATCTCCGGGATGAACTGGATGGGGAACCAAATAGCCATGCATGCGCCGCCCGCCGTTCGCTGGATTTGGGTGTTGGAGAAATTCTCCAAATTGGCATTCGAGCATTTGCTCGTGAAGAAGCGGTCTTTGCCACCGAAGATGAGCGCGTCGAATCCTGGTTGGCTAGAGATGTGTTGAATCCCTGTGGAGGTGAAGCGACTTGGTTGAATTGGTTGAACCGGTTATCCGAAATTGAAGGGCCTGTATGGTTGACATTGGACATCGATGGGTTGGATGCTGCCTATGTGCCCACGACTGGCACACCAGTACCAGGGGGTCTCGCTTTTTGGCAAGTTGTCGAAACCATCGAAACCATCGCCTCAGCACCCAATATACAGTGGATTGGTGCAGATGTCAATGAAATTGTCCCTGATTCGAACAACCATGTGACTGAATTTACCGCAGCAATGCTGGCTACCAAGATTGTGGCGGCACACCTCGCTCGGAGATTGGAGGATGAATCATGAAATCTAAAGGTCGCCACATCACATTGGATTATTCTGGTTTCAAAGGAGAAGGAGACTGGGTGCTCAACGTGCTGCGAACGGCGGTTTCGCGTTCAGCAGCAAGAGAAGTTCACGCGCATGTTGAACAATTTGATGGGATCAAAAGCCCACTTGGGTTTGCGGCAGTAGTGCTCATCGACGAAAGCCACGTTAGTGCGCACTGCTACGAGGACGAAGGGATCCTCGCGATTGATTGTTTCACATGTGGGGGTGTTGATCCGGCTGGCATTGCAAATGATATTCATCAACAATTGGTTACGGAGGTTCCGACAATCAAATTGGTTCAACGAAATGAGCTTGATCGATTCGTAATGGAGGGATGAGATGCGAGATTTTGTCGAGCGCCATTTCCGCCATTTCAATGCAGGGGAATTACGGCGTTGTTCTGAATCACTCTGCGATTTCGTCGATGCTGGTGGTCGATTGATGATTACACTAGCGGGTGCGATGAGCACTGCAGAAATCGGGCGTAGTCTAGCACC
>Ga0208764_10000691_pt1 | contig 21632 bp, 15 predicted proteins | sample ETNtaG_18_FD_185762 | JGI IMG/M metagenome (GOLD analysis project Ga0208764, IMG submission 185762) | Marine microbial and viral communities from oxygen minimum zone, Eastern Pacific Ocean - ETNP201302SV91 (SPAdes) (version 2) | ecosystem: Environmental > Aquatic > Marine > Oceanic ... | reverse complement strand
AATTAAAGAAGGGTATGACAATGTAATTCCACTATTATGATCATGCTTACCAATGTATTTCTTTACTTCCCATGATTTTCCCTCATTAAATGATAATAAAATAGCCATTTGACTTCTACTAGATTCCGTATCGTTACACGCCATTACCCAGTTACCATTCTCTAATTGTAGTACTTCGACACTTGAGCTAGGGTTTGGTATTTTTGTATCTGTAGCAAACGACCAAGTCTCACCATTATCTTTGGAAATACTTTTCAAAATTCTCTTTGGAGCAATACCAGAATCTCTCATATAAGCAACGATATGACCATTTTGTTTTTGAACTAAACTTGGTTGAATGGGCCCTAGACCAACTATTGGATTACTTGCTTTCCAATTATTTCCATTATCATCGCTTATTGCTACAATAGATATATTGTAGCCATCAGAATAGAGAGGCAGTAGTATTCTACCAGATTCTAATGATATTGGATGAATACGTGTCATCCATCCTTTTTGTCTCTTTTCAGGATCTTTGGCTGCATCAATGATTAATCTTGAGTATGGTAAAGCATATTCAGCCCACATGGGTTCATCTATATGTTCTTTAAAAGCAAGTTGAATAGCTTCCAAGAATCTTTCTCCTGGTTGGAGAATGATATTGTCCTGCCAATTCCAAGTAGGTATTTCATTATCTAAATAATCAATAGATGTTTTATATCGTAAGATTGAATTTTCCCATTGATTTGCGCGCACAGCTATCCAGAATAACCATAATTTATCATTCTTATCAATCCAAAGGACAGGATTGCAATCTGGTAGATTCGGAGTATCTGCCAGATTAAATATATCGCCCCATTGCTTACTGCCCTTTTTAAGGCGACTTCCTTTGATGCGTACATCATTGGCTTTTCTTTCGCCTGAACCATGAAACCAGCAGGATAAAAGATCTCCATTTGGTAGTTCAATAACACTACTTCCATGTACATGTTTATCCTGAAAAGGAAAAATAGAATATTGTTGAAAAAGAGGCTTTCCGTTAATTAAACCTAATAGTAGTGATAATAATATTAGCTTCTTCATGTTTATTTAAGGTTTATAATCTGATCGATTAATGAAGAGGTGCTTTTTCCTGGAATCAAATCAATAATTTCAACAGTACCACCATGCGATATAACTATATCTGCACCCACAATACTATTTATTGAATAATCACCACCTTTCACTAGCACATTCGGAAGTAATTCTTTAATTATTCTTTCTGGAGTATCTTCATCAAAACCAACTACCATGTCCACAGAATTAATTGCATCTAAAACAATTAATCTATCATCAAAATTTTGAATAGGACGATCATTTCCTTTTAATTGTTTTACGGACCGATCGCTATTTATCCCAACAATTAACTTATCTCCTTTGCTTTTTGCTTTAGATAGTAGATCAATATGGCCAGGATGCATTAAATCATAACAACCATTAGTAAAAACAATTGTATTACCGGAATCTTTCCACTTATTACTTTGAGTAATAGCTATTTCCCGGCTATGTGCAATCATTGAATAGAATTATCCTTTATTATGTTAATAATTTAATTATACTAAAGTACGATTAACAGGATCCCATTCTATCCTACGACCTTGAAGATATGATTCTGTTGCCATATGGCACGTTACACCCTCATGAAGGGCTTCTTCAATATTACAACTAGGCAAAGTTTTGCTTCGGATAGAATCAAGCCAATCTTTTACATGCAAATGTGTTGAATCTACTCGTTTTCCATCACGATATGTATATAACAGACCTTTGTTAGCAAAATATTGAGATGTTGCTGATGTGATTCCATCAATTTGTTTTGAACCCGGCGCATACGAATAAATAGGATATTTTGAATTTATAACACCTTTTTCAAGACGATCTTTATATCTAGTAGAATAAGGATCAGCTTTTACTATAAAACCTCCAAGTGCCCCGCTATTTGATTCTCCACCAATTTGCATTGTTGCATCATGTCCCATTATCCTATTACCACGACTATTTAGACTTGATAAAGTTGCACTGTATAATACAGTTAAATCTTTATCTGGATATTCTAACGTAGCATTCCATACATCAGGTACATCTCTACCATCTTTATAATAATAAATTCCTCCAGATGATGATGCATACTTAGGAATTCCAAGGCCCATAATTTGGTTTATCTGATCAAAGTCATGAGAAAATAGATCTCCAGATAATCCGGTGCCATAATCATACCAGCATCTCCAACGGAAGAATCTTCTTAAGGCTTCTTCCCCAAATGGTATTTTATTTGGTGATGGTTCTTGAAAAGTTTCCCAATCAATAGTTTTTGAATTTCCTTTTGGATCAATTCCCCATACCCAAGCACCACCGGGTGAATTTCTATTTGTTGTTAGTTGAACAAGGTTAATGGGACCAAGCAATCCCTGATTAATAATTTTTTTTGCCTGTTCATACGCTTCTACTTGTCTATTTTGATGTCCAAGTTGAAATGTAATCCCAGTTTCTTTTACCGTATCATATAATTCAATTGTTTCATCAAATGTTCTTGTTAATCCTTTTTCACAATATACGTGCTTGCCTGCTTTTGCAGCAGCAATAGCAACTCGAGAATGCCAATGATCAGGTGTCGCAATAATAACGGCATCAATATCTTTGCTTGTTACTAAGTCAGTATAATGTTTATATCGCACTGCTGTTTCTTTAGCTTTGCCACCAGAACGGATCTCATTCTTGGAAGCTTCTATTCCTAATTCAGCCCTTACATCGAATAAATCACATACACCAACAAGAGAACAATTTAAATCTGTTTGAGACATAAATGTTTCAAATGCTTTATCCAGTTTATTGTTTTTAGCTCTTTCTGATGCGTTAGATGTCCATCCTGGCGTCGCGAACCCAAGTCCTCTTGTAAGATGACCACCTCGGCCACCATAGCCGACTACACCAACACGCAAATGATCATTATTACCAATCTCCTTAACAATTGAAGGAGCTTTATTTTCAGCAATAAGGTCTTGTAGAAGGTTTGATTTCTTTAGTTTATCTAAACGTAATTTTTGCCATAATTTGATAAAGAAAAGTCCAAGTACTGGAACTGTGGCTAATCCCTTTAAAACTTCTCTTCGATTCAATAAGTCAGCATTTGATCCTTTATTTTTTTGACTCATTATTTATCTCCTAATGAATTTGATTGTGATGAATGTATTAATCGATCGATACCAATATATTGACTACTTGGAAAAAGATATAATACATATAATGCAAAAGCTTCAATAAGATTTTTATTTACTAAGATATAACTACCTTCACCAGGCCTGCCATATTCTAAGCCAATAAATGGAGGTGCAAATAAATAGTATAGTAATACAAAACCCATTCCCACAAGAGCTCCATACCTACTGAATAGACCTAATAATAATGATAAACCAACCAATGTTAGCCCCCACATATTTATAAAATCAGTAAAACTTAATATGGTTGAGTTTGCAACAATTGTTTTAGCTAATGATGATAAAATCCATTTAGAATCAAGTAAATACGCAGCAGAACTCCAATAGGGATTAATTATTTTAGATATTCCTTCATAAAGAAAATGCCATCCAATTAATAAGCGTAATATAACAAGACCGGTGAGCTGTGATTCCGAATAGGTATCATTTTTCATAAGATCAATTTTCATTTTACCCCTCCCTAGGTTAAAAACTGTTAAAATCTACAAATAGAAACTGATAATTAATAGAATGCTTTATTATTTGATAAACATAAGTTTTCTAGCCTGTGAAAAGTTTCTTGTTTGCATGATTGCTAAATAGACGCCTGTGGATACTTGTATACCAAAACGATCTGTGCCATCCCATTCAATTTCATATTTTCCTGCAGATTTAAATTCATTGGATAATGTTTTGATTTGTTTTCCATGCATATCATAAATAATAATTCTAAGTGCATCACCATGTACCATATCAATTGGAATCTTTGTGTTTCTATTAAATGGATTAGGATAATTTTGATGAAGGGCAAAAGATTGAGGTATAGTTTTTACATAAAATGTAAGCCTCTCTTCACATAAGACAGTATCAATCCTATCTGTAGCTGATACATACCATTGATAAGGAGTGCCAGTGTTTAGCTTATTCTTTGTAAGTAATGTGATGCTATATTTATCAATAATGTTATAAATAACTGTGTCTATGTTGTTTCCTTTTAAATAAAAATGATACTCGATTGTATCATTATCTACATCAATAGTAGGATACCATTGAAAAGTAAACTTTGTGGAATCCTCAATAACATTATCAATCAATTCAAAAGGTTCCGGGGGATCATTTTGAGATTCTATATTAATTATTGCTTTTGTTGAATCGGTATACTCTCCATCAGACACAGTAATAATGACAGTATCTTTTCCATACCAATCTCGCGCTGGTAAAATTGAAATTTGATTATTATTTAGTTCATAATTAATCCATTTATTAGAACTTATTAATTTCCATTGAAGAGCATGAAATGGATTATCAATATCAACAACATATTGTTCCAAAAAATTTATTGAGTCTTGGAAAACCTCGTCTTCATTCATCAATATGATTGGTATATTACCTAATAATGGAGCATCGTTTACTGGTTCAATAGTAATAGAAAGTAATTTAATATCTTTGGCGTTCTTAGGATCTTTAACCTGCAACAAGATAGGAATATCTTTACCAAAATAATTAGGAGGAGGTTGAATATCTATTTGCTGATATTTAGAATTGATTTTAACCCAATCTATTGCACTTTGATTTGGTATATCATATTCTTTGAGTGAAAGATATTCTTGGTTTATGAATGTGGATAAATAACGCCGTGAACTTCTATATAAATTGCTTCCAAAGGAATTATAATTATTTCTTTTGAAGTTTTTTATTATAGACCAAGTTAGCAAACTATCATTATCATCCTGATCATTAACATATTTATCTAATTTTAAAGTTGTTTTATCATCTTCATTAATAATAATAGGTGGAATAAGACTAATAGTTGGAAAATCATTTACAGGTAGCACACTTATTATCATCTTAGTGGTGTCACTTAATTCTAAATCCGATACTATAATATTTAATGTTTCATTTCCGTACCAATTATTTAATGGTTTAATATTTGTGATTCCATCTCCAATTGTTATTTCTAAATGTTTTGTTGGGCTGATAGTCCATTTTAAAGATTCAATATTATTATCTGGATCAAAAGCATAACGATACCATTGGTGAATGGGAAAAGAAATAGACCCATCCTCATATAATGAAGTATCTGGAATATTTCCAATAAATTCTGGAGGATCATTGATAGGAATAATGTGAATTAGTAATAGTGTATTATCGATCTTTTCACCATCACTTACTGATATATATAAACTATCAGTACCGAACCAATTCTTTTTACCATGAATAAAAAAAACATATTCATTTTCATCAAGAATTATTTTTTTAGACCTATTAATATCTAATTTTAATTCATCAGAATTATTATCAGGATCATTTACTTCTAAAATCAGCTCGCTTTTTTTTATTGATAAAACTTCATCTTCATTAATGTTATAAATGAAAATATTTTTCATAAAAGCTGGAGGATCATTAACTGCATTTACATTAATTATCCATTCAATAGAATCCGTATACTCTCCATCTGATATTTCAATTACGATTGTATCCACCCCAAACCAATTGGTATTGCTTCTTAAGGTCATTGAGTTTTCATAAACGTTCAATTTAATATTGGCACTTTCTTTAGCGTTCCAGATTAAGGATTGATCTGAGTTATCAACATCTGAAACATATTCTATCCAATCAATAAATGCAATTTGTAGAGATTCATCTTCTTTAATAGTTGCTAAAGGTATTATATCTATGAAAAATGGGGGATCATTAATTGGGAATATATTTACATGAACATCAAGCGTGTCTGATGCAATATTATCTGAAGCAATTATTTGTATTGTTTGATGTCCAAACCAATTTTTTTCAACTTCAATTACAATCTGTTTATCATCTATTTTTGCTTGAAAAGGATAATTTTCTATTATACTCCATGACAATTCATGTACTGAATTATCTATATCGCTGATAATTGATTCTAATGTATCTAAACCAATAACAATTTGATCATCCTCATTTATTTTGATTGTATCTAATCTAGATAAAAATTCTGGCGAATCATTTTGAGCTTTAATATATAGCGGAATTATAGAACTATCTGATAAAGATGAATCAGATATAACTACACTGATTGTATCAAAACCGTACCAATTATTTTGAGAATAAATTGTTAATTGATCATTAACGAGGTTTAATGAAGTATTTTTTCCTGATAAAAAATTCCACTCCAAGTTACCTATTGAGTCATCTGCGTCTGATATAAAGGAATAAAATGAAGATAATGCAATGGTCGTTATCTCATCTTCATTCATCAAGATTGTAGGAATGGTATCAACAAATATAGGGGCTTGATTCCTTTTAATTTCTTTGGAAACAATTATATCTGTGCTATCAATTTTATTGGATGAAATTAGCTTCTGGTTATTTAATGTGCTATCTGGGGAAGATATTATTAGAATACTATCTTGTTGTGCAGTTACTATGGTAATAAAAGATAATAGAACTACGTAAAAAAAGTATGATGATATTGACCGTCTGGTGGCGTTCATTGGTCTAATATTTATTGCTCCAGTTATATTATTAGTAAAAATTTAAGAGTAAATAAATTTCCTCCCAATAAGAACATTAATCCATTTGATGTAAATAATATTCATCATATGCAGCTAATAAGCTTTCTTGTCCAGAATAAGGAGATGGGGAATATTTTTTGGAATTGATTCCTAATTGAGAATATTCGCATATATCCCAATCTTGCTTATTGGTTTTATCCCAAAAATCTATGGACTCATATATAGAATTTTTATGGCTTTTAGCACTTTCATCTAAAAATAGCCAAGAACAGTTTACTATACATTTATCAACACCATTTGGCCAAACTGTATGATACATAACATATTCTGGGTGAAGGCTTAATAACATATTTGGGAATAATGAGTAATAATATACTCGATGTAAATCTTGACTCTTTACACTTTTAATAGGAGGACAACAGTATTTTCCACTAGTAGTTATACTTTCTTTATTAGAGTTGAAATTCATGTATCCACCAAGGAAAGGACCGGAAAATAAATTATTTTCTCCTCCCAAATAATTGTGAATTTCTGCAAGTTGGGGATGGATCATTGGACAATGATAGCACTCACAATAATTTTGTATAATTAATTTCCAATTACAATTAACAGTATATGTTTTTTTCTCTACTAGGCTAAGATCATCGAGCTCCCAAGAATCTAAGAGATTACTAATTGGTTTAAACCTTTCATTAAAATTAGAAGGGGTTTCACTAAGGTTAATAAAAAGAAACCCTTTCCATTCTTTTATTTCAATAGGGAATAATGGGTAATTGACTTTATTAAAATCATTAACTGTATCCATATGCGGAGAACCAACTAATTTTCCATTTAGATCATAAGTCCATCCATGATAAGGGCACTGAATAGACTTAGAAAAATGCCCTTGATTTTTATTACATATCCGAGTTCCTCTATGGCGACACAGATTAAAAAATGCATTTATTTTATCTTTTTCAGATTTTAAAATAATTACACTTTCACTGCCAAGCTGAATAGTGATATACTGACCTTTATTTTTTAAATCAGAATTTCTACCAATACAGATCCAGTTGTTATGAAATATTTTTTTGTACTCTTGTTCAAGAATTTGATTTTGAGTATAAAATTTTTGCGGGAGAGTTTTAGCGCCTTTTGTTAGTGTCTCAGCAGTCTTATGAAATTTCATTATTTTAATATTTCCATTGCTGCATTATATCCATTTGTACCATGTAGCCCTCCACCTGGATGAGTCCCTGGACCACATAAAAATAAATTTTTAATTGGGGTTCTATATTGAGATGAACTTATTGTTGGGCGCATAAACATAAACTGATCTAGTGTCATTTCACCGTGATTTAAATTTCCCTCTGTTATTCCAAATTCATTCTCTAAATCTAATGGAGATAAAATGTGAGTGTGTTTAATTATAGATCTAATATTTGGGATCACTTTTTCTAATGTTTGCAAAACATTGTTTTTTAATTGATCTTTTATGCTAGCGGACCATTCAGCATTTCTTAAATGATATGGAGCATATTGTATTGTTGCTGAAAGGACATGATCACCATTTGGAGCATAATCAGATTCTAACAATGATGATATTACAAACTCTACGTAAGGATTATCAGGAAGTTGACCATATTTTACAGCATCAGAAGCGCGCTCCAAATATTTTATTGATGGGCTGATTGAGAAAACTGTTTTTAATTGTTCATTATCAATACCTTTTATTTCTGGAAGATTACTTAAAGCAAAATGTATTCGCGCTGTGCTTCCTCGATATCTGATATTATTTATCTGTGTTCTAAAGTTCGGGTTTAAATTTGAAGGACCAACTAGATTAAAAAAAGTATTATTAGGATCTAACCCAGAAACAATTTGTTTTGCCATAATTTGTTTCCCATCTGCAAGAGTAATACCATTAGATACATTTTGATCTGTATTGATTGATGAAACTTTTGTAGAAGTTTGAATTTCCACATTATGCTTTTCAGCAACTTCTTTCAAAACGGTAGCAAATTGCTCTGTTCCGCCTTTTACAAATTGAACATTATGGAACAGTCCACTGCTATGAACATGTTGATGTAAAAGATTGTACCCTGTTCCTGCTGCGTATGGTCCAAATGATAGATGATGTATACCTGCAGTTGATATACAGCTTCGGAGTAATTCATTTTCAAACCACTCATCAACTAATTCAGGCATCATCATTGGTGCAACACGCAATAGATCCACAACACCTCGAGTTCCATGCTTCCTAATAGGGGATAGCATAGACCTCATTCCTAAAACTTCTTTTATTCCTATGTTTGGTAAAAGAGGGGGCGTTAACTGATAAAGCTTTTCTAAAAACTGAGATAATTTTTCTATATAAGAGATAAAATCTTTCCATCGATCAGCATCCTTTTTAGAATATTTTGCAATCGAATTAATAGTTTTTGCTGCATCTTTATGGAAAGAAATATGTTCACCATTATCTCCCAGAATAATTCTAAGTGTTTCAGGTTGTACTAATTGCAGACCGTTATTATGCAAATCTAATAACTTCGTTAGGCGGGGATCCACCCATTTAAGAGTATCATGAATGACATTGCATTTATATCCAGGGGCAAATTCCATTGAAGAAGCCATTCCACCAATTTTATCTCTTGATTCTAAAATGAGAACACGCTTTCCTTTTTTGCCTAAAATAGATGCCGTAGCTAATCCATTTATACCAGCACCAATTACAATTACATCATAAGTTTTCATTACCAAGATCCTAATATCTTTTTTGCTGCCATTTCACCTGGAGATCCTGTAATCCCACCCCCAGGGTGGGTTCCTGAACCACACTGGAAATAATTTTTGATTGGCGTTGTATAATCAGCCCATTTCACTGCAGGTCTTAGAGAGAATAATTGTTGAAGAGTCAGTTCGCCATGAAAAATATTCCCTTCCGTTAGCCCAAATGTTGACTCAAGGTCTGCAGGCGTTAGTACTTGACGATGTAAGATAATATCTTTGATATTTGGCGCATATCTTGATATCGTATTAATAACTGCATCCCCAAAAGCTTCTCTTTTTTGATCATTCCACCCTCCGTTAATATTGTAAGGGGCATATTGAACAAAACATGACATAACATGCTTACCTGGTGGAGCCATATCAGGGTCTAAAACAGAAGGAAGTATGATATCCATAAATGGAGATTCTGAAAAATTGCCATACTTTGCATCATCATAGGCTTTTTCTAAATGATCATAGGATGGACTAATTGAAATTGCGCCACGCAAATGGTGCCCATCACCAGGAAGGCACGTAAAATCAGGCAATGCATCTAGAGCTAAATTTACTTTTCCAGAAGAGCCACGGATTCGAAAATTCTTGATTGCTGAAACAAAATCTGATGGGAGTTCTGATTCATCTATCATATTTAAAAAAGTTAGTTTTGGATCAAGTCCAGATATAACAATACTTGAATTATATTCATCGCCATTATCTAAAGCGACGCCAACAGCACGACCATTCTTAACGATAACTTTATTAACAGACATTTCTGTCATTATTTCCACACCAAAATGTTCTGCAGATCTTGCAATTGCCATACTCACACCACCAGTACCACCTCGCTGAAAACCCCATGCTCTAAAAGCGCCATCAATATCTCCCATATAGTGATGGAGCATTACATAAGCAGATCCTGGAGACCGAGGTCCCATAAATGTACCAATTATTCCACTTGCTGACATTGTTGCTTTTAATGGTTCGTATTCAAACCATTCATCTAAAAAATCTGCTGAACTCATCGTCATCAGTTTTGTTAAATATTCAAATTGTTTTGATGATAAGGATTTAACATGATCTAATAATCGTTTTGTTGCAGAAATATCTGTTAATGATGGTCGAATTGGATTAGGTGCAATTGTTTCAAGTATAGGCCTGACAGACATACCAATCTGTCCCATCGCGGGTCCAAAACGCATATAATTTTCTGCATCTTTTTTCGAATGACGGGCTATTTCACGATATGTTTGATCAGAGTCAGCTGTTCGAATTAGATAATCATTTTCTAATGGAGTCAATGTGCTTTCTAGCGGGAGAAGCTCTAGTCCAAACTTTGGCAACATCAATTCACGCATGACATTAGACTTCATTAAGCTGACGACATAGGAGCAAACTGAAAATTTAAATCCTGGAAAAACTTCTTCTGTTACCGCAGCCCCACCAAGCACGTGTCTTCTTTCAAGCACTAGAACTTTTTTTCCTGCACGACCCAAGTAAGCAGCAGCAGTAAGCCCATTATGGCCACCACCAATTACGATAGCATCATATTTTTTTATTTTGGACATGATCGTTTTCTTTCAGGATCATAAAAAGGAGTTTTAACTACAGTAGCTTTTGTTAGTTTTCGAAAATGTTCAACTTTTAATTCGAACATTAATTCGGTTCCTTCATGAGCATAAGTAGATTTGAGATGAGCCAGAGCGATATAGCGCTTCAGTAATGGTGACCATGTTCCGCTAGTTGCATAGCCTATTTGTTTGTTTTTATAATACAACGGAGTGCTTGTTCGCCATGCGGTATGTGGTAATCCTGGAGCTAGGCCTACCTCTCTATAGTGTTTTTCAAATTCTGGCCATTTTATCTCGATACCAACAAAACTCCAACCAAACCCTTGATTTAACTCTATTTGTAATGATGATTTACCAATAAAATCATCCTTTTTCAATTTGACTGTCCAGCCTAAGCCTAATTCATATGGTGATGATTTTCGAGACTCAATAAGAGCATGTCTGGATGATATATAATCCACATCTAGAAGAATCAGTCCTGCTTCTATTCTTGCAATATCCAATGCATGGAGTCCGGTAGCCGTAATACCAAAAGATTTCCCTTTATCCATTAGAAGATCCCAAACTGCTAATGCATCATTTGGGTCCATCCATATTTCATATCCTAAATCGCCAGTATATCCTGTTCGTGAAATTGATACGGGAATATTACCAAAGGTTGTTTCCATCATCCAAAAAAACTTAAGATTATCTAAAGTATTGGATGAGATTGAATTTAATATTGCGCGAGAGTTAGGGCCTTGTAAAGCTAGAGCTGCTGTTGTGAGTGAATCATCTTTTACTATTACATCCATTCCTACAGCATTACTTTGAATCCATTCCAGATTTGGTTCTGCGCTAGTAATTCGGAATTTGTTTTCAGATAATCTCTGCACAGTTCCATCATCAATAACTTTACCATCTTCATCACACCAAGGCGTATACATAACTTGCCCTACTTTGCAAATAGCAATATTACGTGTCACTAATTGATCTAATAATTGCTGCGATTGAGGTCCTTCAACAATATATTTTTTTAATGGTGTTATATCTAAGAGACCCGCTTTTGTTCTAATAGCAAAATACTCATTTTCATGAGTTAATTCATAACTTGTAGCAGCAAGGTATCCAGCCCATCGACGCCATTCTTGAGATTCATTTAATTTAGATGTTCGCTCAAAGAAAGGAGATAGTTTTAATTGAGTTTGTGCAGCAAAATTATTTTTATATGACATTTTATCGCTGGCGATATATAGGTCTTGTTAGGCAGGTTGGTCCTCCTGCGCCTTTCAATGAAATTTCTGATCCATCATAGGTGAAAACCTCTACATTATTTGATTCTAATAGTGATTTTGTAATAGGATTACCTGACATCATAATACATTTTTTTGGAGCTAATGATAATACATTGCATGCCATTGATTCATATTCTTCATCTGGCACATTGATTAGTTTAATATTTACACTTTTTAAAAACTCTATAAATCTTGCAGGTAATAGTTTTGGATAAATTAAAAAAAGATCATGGTCAATTGGGCTCACATTACTCATTAGGTGTAGACAATTTTCAGGACCAAGGTAATGGGGGAGAGGCACAGGTATTATATCAACTACTTGAGAACGAAGTATTTCTTTTAATTGCTGTATCCCTTCTTTATTAGTTCTATATCCTTGTCCAACTGCAATTGTATGTTCATTTATCCAAATAGCATCTCCACCTTCAATGATTCCTGGAAATTTTATTTCTCCAATTACTGGTATATTATTATGAATCAGAAAACTCTTTAATGCCTTTGTTTCATTCTTTCTAGTTTCTTTCCCCATATTGCAGATTATGATTCCTGTAGATGTAGCTATACCGGCATCATGAGTATATATAGAGTCTAGATCTGTTTCTTCATCTCTAGGTAGCATTAGTATTTCAATGCCAAATGATTCGATAAGAGAAATTAGTTTATTATATTGAAAAACTGCTTTATCAAATTTAGGCTCTGATATAAAATTCAAATTTTTCCAATATTTCTTTATATTGTTTGTGCTTTTCCACGCCGTTTCTGGATTTTTCATAATTACCCGACGCAATGGATCAACCATTGAATTGCATTTTATTTTATTCACTGATAATAATTAAAATTAATTTTTACTTCCTACATTGTAAATTTAACTATACTTCTTTATGAACAATTCTATTAATTGATCAAATATTATAATGGATACATTTAGTCATGCATTGTGGGGAAGAGGATTATTCGGTTATCGAGGAATGCCGTGGATTGCTCTGTTTTTTGGAGCAATGCCAGACTTAGCCTCTTTTGGCGCATTAATAATTGTAAATATCATTACTGGAAATATTCCTGATTTTGGAGGGGGACCACCTCCTTTAGATACACTTCCAAGTTGGGTTTTTTTATCCTATAATATTTTCCATAGTTATGTAACAGCGTTTTCTATAATAATTGCAGTATACTACTTTAATAAAAATTTTGCATTTGCTATGCTAGGGTGGCCATTTCATATATTATTAGATTTTCCATTTCATTCAAAAGAATATTTTCCAACTAAACTTTTCTATCCTATAACAGATTTTTATTTTGATGGAATTCCATGGAGTAATCCATTTATATGGTTTCCAAATATCATAGGAATAATCATATTATTTTATTGGCGGAAGAAATATTATAACCGGTAAGAATTAATCAGACATTTTCCAAAATGCTATTCCACCTGCCTGTTTACCAACTTCAATATGCTCAACTAAAATAAGATTTTCTAAATCAAAAATATCAACAGATCCTGGTTCTCCTCGAACACCTTCAACCGAAACAAATGCATATTTACTATCAGGCGATATTACCACTCCATGCGTTACTCTTCTTGTATTTTTAATTCGGGCTAATTCAATTCCTGATTTTAAATCCCAAATACCTGTTTTACCTGCTGACTTATATGTGACAACTAAATATTTTCCATCTGGACTAACTTCACAATTATATGGGCCTTTATCAGTATTAAATTTTCTTATAATTGTCCATTTTTTTAAATCTATCTCAACAACATAATCTGTACCATTATTTACTACATATAAATATTTATCATTTGGATGAGGATATACCCATGTTGGTTTTTCTTTCGGCATTTTATGTGATTTCATATTTTTATGATTCATGGAAGTCTTTGAGTGCTTCATATGTTTATGTTTGCTTATACCAGTGAATAATGTTCTACTAATATTAAAATTGAGTACATCAAGCTCATATAAAGTTCCCGACATCATTGCTACTGAATACTGTTTTAATCCATCATTTGTTATTCTTGACCCGTGAGGCATGATACCAGTTTCAATGCGATTTACTTCAATCATTTCTTCAGTGTCAACTATGGAAATGGTACTAGGTTCATGTTCACCATGAAGATTGAAATTAACAACATATAGGAGACCCGTTGCATTTGAGATTTGCATTGTAGCTGGAAACAATCCCAGCTCCACCCGATCAATAAGTTTATCCGTCTCAGTTTCATATTTATATACATGCCCATATGGAAAACCATGTGCTAATGATAAGTACCAGTATTTTCCATCCGGCGATATAGTAATTCCATGGGGACCTTCAATTTCTAAGGGCCATACTCCAACAGGAATATCTTTCATTCTTTCCCCTTTTTTGCCATCGAACTTAATTAGATGGACTTCATCTTGAGATTCAGATGTTACATAAATAAAATATTCTCTCCCTTTTATTGTACCTAAGGTTATTATTATAGTTAGTAGTATTCTAAAAATCATCTTTTTTTAATAGATCAGTCTTGTTCTAAATCAAAATTCACCAGTTTTACTGCATATAGTCCACTATTCATATCAGCAAAAAAGATATGGTTTTTATAAGGTTGTGGCCCCCAAACCATTGTTGCATTTGGAATGCGACCCTCAGGATGATTAGATAAATAAAAAGCTATTTCTCTTCCTTGTTTGTAAAGATCACCAAGCAATTCCCCAGATATATCAACAACGCGTAAGCCACCTTGATAAAATGCAGTATATAAGGTGTCGCCCTGAACCCATAAATTATGAGATCCAGCCTCTGGAACTTGGTAAATTGCTTCTTCAACAGGGTTTTTATAGTCATTCATATTTAAAAAATGATAACCCCCTCTAGGGTTTGCTGGTTCTTTATTTTGTATTTCTCCTAATCCAAAGGGAAAATGCTCATCACCTGCAATTACATAAAAACTGCCAGTTGATTGGCTTAAAAATGGGAAGGCAGCATGGTTTCTTCCGGTAGTATCTTGTTTCGAAGTCATTAATAGTGGATTTCTTACACTGCCTTTTCCAGCTGATTGTAAAATTGGATTATTCATTATGGTATACCGATTTTCTTCTGAAAATTGTAGCCCTCCAATATCCACGACATGAACTCCATCACTCCAATTAGATGAATATGCGATTCCATTTTCAATCCATACATCATGAATACTATGTCCAGGAGTATTTAATTCATAACTATTAACTCGCCACGGTTTAGTAGGATCAGAAATATTTATAATATCATATTTCCTTCCATTATTAACAGCAAATACATGGTTCTCATAAATAAAAGCATTATGAACTCCTCCAGTAAGACCATCATTAAATTCTGATAATATTTTTACATCATATGGATTGCTTACATCTAGTATAACTACACCATTCTTTCTACTTGAGGCGCCTTCTCTAGTTATAACTCCTATGCGTCCATCTGCAGAAACTTTTACATCATTTACTGTACGTGCATCTACTGTAACTGTATCAATTATGATTAAATTTGATGGATCTGTAACCTCCCAAAAATAAGCCTCACCATTTGCCTCCCATGTTCCAGTAACAGCAAAATCCCTATCGCTAAATTCATCTACACCTTGCCATACCCATAAATCAGATGTAAAAACATCAGTAATTAGACCGTGACCAATTAGTTCTGCACGTTTTTGAATGTTTCTAGGTTTTATTTTTATAGTAAGCGATGAAGTATATCCGCTTGAAGTTGCATAAATAGTATATTCTCCTGGGTTTTCAGCAACAAATTTACCCTTAGGTGTAACTACGCCACTTGCTGGGAGACCTATACCATAATTTGCCTTCCCTGTAAAAGAAAATTCTATAGGAATATCTGTTATTTCTTTACCTGAAGCAGTCTTTGCTTTTGCGTTAAAAGTTATTACATCTCCTGTACGAAATGGGCCTTCGTTCATTGATAGTTCAATTTTCCTTACAGGGTTTCTCAGAATTCTTAATTCTGTTTCCGAAAATATTTTTTTGTTTCTTTGATTATTTATAAACACTGTAAGCTGAACTCGACCTCTTTGCTTGATTGAGAGGTTTCCAAACTCATCAAAACTAGCAATCGATTCATTTGATGATTCAAAATTTGGCTCAATATCATTTCTTAATATTCCAGCTTGATCTAAAACTTTTGTTAAAAACTTTATTCTTGTTCCTTCATATGCAGTACTTGGAGGTTCTATAAAATTAACTGTTTCAATTGGTGGGGTAGGTACAGAAATAGGCATGCTTCCACGGATCCTCTTAAATCTATCATTTGTAATATTGGAGGCATTTAGATTAAATGACCCAGATTTAAATACTTTCAATTGAATATTGGCTATGCCATCTGGATTGCTGATCCAAGGTTTTACTTCAACAGACCCCCATTCTCCTGTTAATAGAAATTGGTTTTTTGATAAAGAGCCATCTTTTTTTAGTAATGATACTTTAATTTTTAATGAATCCCCAATTTCTAAATTGACTGAATCAGGTTCAAATTGAAAATACAAACTATCATCATCACTAGCAGCAAGGTCTGCATTTGCTAATAAAATGAAAGTATATATAATAGTTAATTTTGCTTTATACATAGTTAATTACCCCTAAAACATTTTTCCCGAATTTGGGTAATTTACTTCTTTGAGATAATGAAAGCAAAAATATGAATAAAAATCACTCTTTTATTGGATAAAATAGGATTATAAAAGAGTATCAGTTATATAATAATATTTTAGAAATCAGCGTTAAAATTTATTTCCATATCTGGGCTTTCTTGGGTAATTGGCATATCTTCAAAATAGCCACCTAAAGTACTATAAGATCCATTTGGATAATCATCTGGCCAATAAGTAACCGATACTGCTTCAAAGTTAGTAAACGAAAGATTGCTGAATGAGTATACATATTCATTATCTATTACTGTTTCTAATGAAAGATATTCAAAACCTGCTGGAGGACCTTGAGGGGGGTATGTTGTGTTTAATGTAAGCAATACTGATCCAGAATCTGGCCAAGCTCCACTAAAAGCAACTTTTCCATATATTGATCCAGATTCAGCTAAGATTTCTTCATTATTCGTTTCGTTATCTTCACAAGCAATTGTCATAACGATTAGAAATGTGCCTAGTATTATTACTAATAATCTATTCATTGTTTATTGGTTCCTTTATATATCTAATTCAGTTGTTTTGAAAAATTTATTTGCCAAGTTCTACCAGGCATTGGATAGTGCTGTATTAGTACATATTCTGTATTCAGAATATTTCTAATTACGCCTGTTATCTTATAAGTATTAATCCTTTTTGTAAGTTGCAAATCAAAAAGAATTGTTTCCGGTATATCTTTAATTGGGAAACGAAATATATTATCAATAACAGGATGGTCATCGCTTAAAAAATCTTCATATTTTTGTGAACTTTTATAATTAAATGAAAGAGAAATATTTGTATTATTAACAATTTTCCTATTAATAGAGCCTTTTATTTTATGGTTTGATCTATAAAGAATTGGCATATCTTTATTTTTTAGATCTGCCATATCTAAGTATGAATAGCTTAATTCTAATCTTGCAATATTAAATGGTAGATAAAAATCGCCACCCAGTTCAAAACCATATCCTTTTACATTTGTCCGGTTTAATGATTCTACAGGAATAGAATAAACGAAATCAATCATATCATTATAATAATTATAAAATATATTCGTGAAGTATGTATACTTTTGGTTGGCATGATTTTTGAAACCTATTTCTGCCGCAGTTAAATATTCTGGTTGTAATTGCGAGTTTCCCCGAAATTGTAACCCATAGCTGCTCTCATGTTCTAAGAAAAGTTCTGAAATAGAGGGGGCTCGAAATCCGCGATTAATAGATAGGTGATATTGTTTAGTTGGAGTGGATTGAAAATAAAGGTTGAATTTTGGAGAAATAGCTTCAAATATCTTTTTTGGATATTTTTTTCCACCTTGTACCCATCGGTAATCATATCGTACGCCAACATCTATTTTCCAAAGCGAACTTAAATTTTTCTTTAATTGGCTAAATAATGCTAAAGTGCGCTGAGTAGGTTGAGTATAAATTGAATTAATTACATCAGCTTTTGATTGATCATTTCCAAATTCTGTACCAATCGTTATTATTGATTTATTATTAAAAAAATGCTGGTATTCACTTCGTAACAATAGCATTTGATCGTTGTATGTAGTTTGTCCTTGAATCTTTTCAATTGGTGTGTCATTTCTATCACTATATATTGTATGAAATTGATTTAACCCAACTGAAGAGGATAAATAACCTTTATCAAATAAAGGTAATGAATAAAATAATTGGACGTAACTACTTACTCTTTCTGACTTTCTATATGATATTAATCCTGGATTATCTGGATACATAAAACCCGGCTGACCATTATTAGATTTTGTTATAATTGTAGATAGAGACCAGTTTTTTTGGTTATTTGAACTACTCTTAATCTTGAATGATCCTCGAATATTACTGTGATTTGCATTAAATCGATGTCCACTAGAATAATTATAACCCCCTGTAGTAAAAATTTTTATGTTATTCACTTCACGACTATAATTAAGATTCAGGATATTGTTATTATAACTTCCAATCCCAGCATCATACGTTAGTAATCTGTTTGGCATATTTGACTTGGTTACCATATTAATCACACCTCCCATAGAGTTATGACCATATAAAGAAGATGCAGGTCCTCTTACTATTTCTACACGATCAATATTTTCTAATGGGATAGCATTCCAATCAGGGGCTCCCGAATTTGGTATTGATACAGGAAAGCCATCAATAAGCAGAAGAACCCTATTATTATATCCGCCAGGTTTATAATCCGAAGAACCGCGTATAGATATATTTACATTTCGACCATGGACATGAGCCATTTGTAAATCAATCCCGTGCATTGATTTTAATAATCCAGATATACTAGAAATGTTTTTTTGTGATAATATTTTGTTATCAATAATTTGTGTTATTTCAGGTGAATGTTTTGATGGGAACATTCCTACAACATTTATTGTTTCCCATATAATAGGCTCTCTCTTTAAGGAAATAATTAATTTTACATCTTCATTATCTTTGATTACGATCAATTTTGAATAGGTTTCATATCCTATAATTGAAATTTGAAGATTATACTCTCCTTCCTTTAAATTCGAAAAAATAAATTCTCCATTCTCATTTGTTGAGCTACCAATTTCAAGATCAATTAATAATACATTAGCACCAGTCATTGGAGAATTATCAATTTCATCAATTACGATACCATTTATGTTTCCCGCAATTATCGAATAGAAAACAAATAGTAAATAACAAAAATATTTCTTAAGCATCTTATTGTTTGCTAATCAAATTAGTTAATAGTGCTTCAACTTCATCCTCAGAAACAGGGTCTTTTTTATCATCACCAAAGAAAATTAACCCAGTAAATAATCCACCAATAGCTTTAAACATAAGATTAGTATTTAATTTTGGAAATTCTTTGAGCTTTATACCATCTTCTAATAGACCTTTTAGTATCGAGTAAAGCTGACCTTGATGCTTTTTCCACTTTTGATCATCAAAATCAGTAAGATTTATTGCTTTTGGTGCTTGAAAAAGAAATTCATAAAGATTTGGTCTAAGCTTTGCATTATGCGCTATCTGAACGAGGATCTTTATAAAAGTCTTTCTGGGGCTTTGTTCTTCTTGAATTATTACTTCCAAGCTTTCTATTAGGGATCTCCAGCCTTCTTCCATGATGCCCAGAAAAACCTCTTCTTTTGATGAAAAGTAATAGTAGAGAGTGGCTTTGCCGAACCCTGCCTTTTCAGCAATAGAATCCATTGTAGCACCATCCAATCCGTTTGCCTTGAAAACATCTAGAGCGCTGGAAAGGATGCGTTCCTGTCTAAGTTTTCGTTCTTCTAATTGGCGGTCTGAAAGCATTAGTTTATATTTCGACTAAGGGTCGAATATTAATAAAAACTTAATAAAAAATGCTAATAGATTTTTTTATGATTAATGATCAGTAAAAAAATAGTTTTTTAAATCAATTATGATTATATAAACCATTTTTTTATACTTGTATTTATATAATTATAAATTATAAATAATATTAATTTCAAATTTTCCCAAGTGTATATAGAGTGATTGACTTTCTTTCCATCAATCCAAGTACTTATAATATTTATATTTTTTATTTCTTCGTGCTTTATTTTTAGTGGATTATGAGATAGAATTACTAGATCAGCTGTTTTTCCGATTGATATTGATCCTCTGTTTTGATCTTCAAATAATTGCCAGGCAGCATTTATAGTTATTGATTTTAGAGCATCATATACTGATATACGCTCATTTTCCCCCAAAATGACTTTTTCATTTTTTGTTTTTCTCATTATTGCAGTGGAAATTGCTCGAAAGGGATCTATGGGCGTTGCAGGGTTATCCGTATGTATTGTAGCGTTATGCCCTGCAGAAATTGCAGATTGAATTGGCATGAACCTTTCTGCTCTGTTAGGTCCAACTATATATTCTAGTTTATCACCATAATAATATATATGATCTATAAAAAAACTTAATGTAATTCCAAGTTCTTTTGCTTGGGCAATTTGTTCTTTAGTAATTAATGCATTATGTTCAATTCTATGCCGATGATTATTTCTTGGATATTTATATAGGATCTTTGCAAATGCATCCAAAATTCCCTGTATGGCAACTTCACCTTGCGCGTGGATTGCAATTTGATAGTTATTCCTGTGATAATTTGTTAAGGTAGTTAATAGTGAATCATTAGTGAAATTGGTTGATCCCTGATGATTCTTTTTTAGTCCTATGCGATTTAACGTTAAATCAGTATTTAAATACGGTTCTGAAAAAGCTGCTCCACCTGTATAGGGAGAACCATCCATATATAGTTTCACTCCTTTTATTTTAAAAAAATCATTACCATAATTAATAGAATAATTGGAATTATCTAGCTGACTTTTAATTGGATAAACATATGACCTAACTGCAGAACCATTAATGGATAGATCCTCCATAAATTGTAAGGGATGACCTGCAATATTTACTGGCCCTAAGGCGGCTATGGAAGTGTATCCTGCTTTAGCATATTTTGTATATTGTAGATTGAGTAGCAATTCTGCTGTTCCCTGGGGTGTTTTAGGCATCTTATCTAAAACATATTGCAATGCGCTAAATTCGTAAATCACTCCATTTAAATTACCTTGACTGTCCTTTTGAAATTCTCCCCCTCCAATTGGGTTTGGAGTGTCGATAGTTATTCCAGCTGACTCATATACTGCGGTATTAACATATGCATGGTGCATCATTTGA
>Ga0208764_10000690_pt1 | contig 21633 bp, 21 predicted proteins | sample ETNtaG_18_FD_185762 | JGI IMG/M metagenome (GOLD analysis project Ga0208764, IMG submission 185762) | Marine microbial and viral communities from oxygen minimum zone, Eastern Pacific Ocean - ETNP201302SV91 (SPAdes) (version 2) | ecosystem: Environmental > Aquatic > Marine > Oceanic ... | reverse complement strand
TTTGGTTTTTTTGATTTGTTTTTCTTTTGATTAGGATTTGATTTTTTTGATTTGTCATTTGCAGCTAATTTTTTGTAAAGAGCATATGCTTGTTCAACATTAGAATTTCCATGAATAATTGAGCGTGCTGCTTTGATCATTGCAACAGGATGTTCAGATTGCCAGATATTTCGACCCATATCAAGACCAACTGCACCTGCTTTGATTGCATTGTATGTTAATTGCAAGGCATCTAGTTCAGGAATTTTCTTTCCACCTGCAACAATTATTGGAACTGGGCAAGATTCAACTACTTTTTCGAAATTATCACAATAATATGTTTTAACAATATGTGCACCTTGTTCTGCAGCAATTCTACATGCCAATGAAAGATATCTTGCATCTTTTCCTAATTCTTTACCAACTGCAGTTACTGCCAAAACAGGCATTCCATATTTTTCTGCCTCATTAACTAATTTACCCAAATTTACAATTGTTTGATACTCATATTTTGAACCAACAAAGATAGACATTGCAACACAACTTGCATTCAAACGAAGTGCTTCTTCAATTGAAACTGTAATATCTTCTTGAGATAAATCATCACCAATAATACTAGAACCACCAGAAACTCTCAAGACCATCGGAGTTTCTGAAGTTGGATCAACTGAAGTTCTTTGAACTCCTCTTGTAAGCATTAAGGAATCACAGTGTCGGAGTAAAGGTGCAATCACTTTTTTTGGATTTTCAAGTTTTTCAGTCGGACCAAGAAAATATCCATGGTCAACTGCCAACATTAATGCACGATTATTGTGAGGTTTGATAATTCTAGATAATCTGTTTTCTAATCCCCATTCCATTTCTCTTCGATTTTGAAATAAAAAAAATACCTTTCTTAAGCGTTTCTTATTTTGTAATAATAATTTTCATTGCTTTATCACCAGTTTTTGCATGGTCAAATGCTTTTTGTGTATCCGATATAGGATAAGTATGAGTGATTAGTTGTTTTACATCAATTTTAGATGATTCAATTAATTCAAGTGCTGCTTTAGTATCATCATCAGATGCAGCATAACTTGTAACAAGAGTAATTTCTTTAGAGTAAACTTTACTCATATCTAAATTAATCATAGCACCCTTGGATGGAACACCAAACATCATCACAGTACCTCCTTTTCGAACCATATCTATTGCATCTTCAAGAGCTTTTAGACTGCTGGTTGCAACAATGGCAACATCAACTCCCAAATTATTAGTTTGATCTAAAATTTTCTGTTTTCTATTTTCATCCATTGAAGAAATAGATTCAGTTATGTTGAATTTTTTTGCAAAATTTAATCTAAAATCATTTACATCAAAACAAAATATTTTAGAAAACTTTTTTGCTTGAGCAAGCATCACATGCATCATTCCAGTTGGGCCAACTCCAAAAATTGCAGTTGAATCACCTTCATTATATTCACATTTTTTCCAAGCTCTAACACAGCATGCTAAAGGTTCAATCATTGCAGCCTCTTCAAAACTCATTGAATCAGAAATTTTCAGAACCCCACCATGAGAAACATTCCAAGCAGGTACAACGTATTCTTCAGACAAACCACAAGGAGACAAATTAGTTTCAGAATATTTTTTACACATTGTTTCATTTCCATGATTACAAAAATGACAATCATAACATGAAACGTGATGATGAGTAAACACTCTATCACCTTTTTTAAAATCTACAACATCAGATGCAATATCTATTACAACTCCTGCAGGTTCATGGCCTAAACGCATTGATGGCTGACCATATTGACCAAATACTTTTTCTAAATCAGAACCACATATTCCACATGCATGCATTTGAACTAAGATATCACCAGAATTCAATAGAGGTTTTTGAGTTTCATCAACAGAAATTTCTGAAGGTCCCTTTACAGTAGCAGTTTTCATAGTATGACTTTAAGAAATTGGATATAAGTACATTAAATCAGACGCCGAGAATCTTTTTCAACATTACTCTATAATCAACCTCAGTTTTTTCACTTCCAGTTGCAGGTAATGCAAAGACAAGAGTAGATTTTTCGGCTCTAAGTGCAGTTAATTCATCGTTAATGGATTCAGTAATATCATCACTGACTAAAACTAACCCCACATCAGAATCATCAGTTAATTTTGTAATTTCTGTCAAAGCAGAATCAGGAGTTTCAGAAATTATTCCAGGAATACCTGCCAATTGAAAACTTGTTACAAAAGATTTACTGCCTACAGTGAATATTTTCATAGTTGGAATTTTGTTTATTGTAATTTAACCCTTTTTGGAAGACAATAGATCTGGAAAGGTTGATTTAGTTTAAAAATTTAGTAATTTTATGACAGAAATTGATACACAAAAGGATTTTTTTCTTTTCTTGCATGGAAAAATGGATCTTAAGCAAAAGGCAACTGATGTTTTAATTGCAAAAGGATGTTCTGAATCAAAGATCACCATGGGAGCACCAAAAAAAGTTGGCAATGTAGGAGATTACATGGTTCAATTATGGCCACCAGGACCAGCACCAAATCAAATCAAAATTCAACAAATCACGAAAGTTGAAGAAGTAGAACCAGAAGGTATGATTGGGTTATGGAAAGGTGTTTCAAAAGAGGATGTTGAATCTATTCCACTAGAGTAAGATCAACTAAATCCAGCACCAAAATCAGTGCCTTTTTCTAACATGTCACTGGAATCTGAACTTTTTAATTTTCTATAAACTAATGTTTCATAAACAAGTTTCATTGCTTCATCATCATCAATATTCAAATCAGATTTAATTTGATCTCTATATTTTTCTAATTTTGTTACATCTTGCTCATCAGATGAAACATCATCGTGAACCATTAGATTTGCAATTTTTTCAATTTCCAAATTAATTTTATTATCATCCATGTAGATTCATTAAAATTTCTAGTTAATAATACATTCTAATAATAAATAATTACAAATCAGAAATTAAACCAGTTAAAAAACTAGCAAATTCATCATCAGAAAAAATAATTGTTTCAAATTTATTTTGATTTTTTGCATATTGAATGGAATCTAAATGATAACAAGAAGCTTTATCATTAATTGAACCAAAATAAAATCCAGGGCAAGAACAAAAACAGCCATCAGGATCAACCCAATGTTCTTCAGTCTTTCCTACCACAGTCCAAATTTTTCTTTGACTAGGCTCAAAAAGATGTAATTTTACACGTTTTTCAGATACTAATTGTTCAATTCGATCGGGTTCTTTATTCAATAATTTATTTATAATTTACACTGGTATAACCTTGATCTTTTAAAAAATTTCAAAAACAACTTTCTTAAAATTTTAAAAAGTTATTCATACTTGTCGTAAGGAACAATTGGATCTATTGTAGGTTTGTTATCTTTAAGCCATTCCAAAGTTTTAACAAAAGAATCTGCCAACTCAAGAGTTGTCAAAACAGGAATTCCCAACTCCAAGGATTTTCGTCGTATCTGATATTCATCATCAAGCATTCCCACATATTTTTCCAAAGATAGTGTACTTGGAATATTTATGATAAAGTCTATCTTTTTCTCATAAAGTAAATCAGATATGTTCGGTTTTCTTTCTGGTTCTGAAATTTTGTGTACAATTTCAATATCGCCAAGTTTTTCCTCAAAAAATTCAGCAGTATGTTCAGTTGCTAAAATTTTGAATCCTAATTGTTTGAGTTTTGCAATACTTGGCAAAAGTTTTTCCTTATTTGTTGCACCTCCAACAGTTACAAGTGCAGTTCCTTTGCTAGGTAGATTATATCCAACTGAAGTCAGACCTTTTGACAATGCATCATAGAAACTATCACCAAAACAAGCAGCTTCACCAGTAGATTGCATTTCAACACCTAATGCAATATCTGCACCATCTAGTTGCATGAATGAAAATTGAGGTACTTTAATTCCATAGTTGGTGATCTTTTGCCATTTGTTTTCAGGTATTTTAGGCAAAGGTTTGTCCAAAATAGCCTTTGATGCTAATGAAATCAAGTTTGTTTTGACCAGTTTTGAGACAAATGGCATAGACCTAGAGGCTCTGATGTTAAGCTCAATAACATAAACATGATCATCATGTATTAGGAATTGTAAGTTAAACGGTCCCTTTACATTAAATGTTAATGCAATCTTTTTAGTATAATCATTAATTGTTTCAATAATTTTGTTGTTTAATCTCCATGGAGGAATGCACATCATTGCATCACCAGAGTGTACACCAGCTGAATCAATGTGTTCAACTATTGCACCAATAACTACCTCTTTTCCATTACTAATTCCATCAACATCAACTTCAAGTGAATTTAACATGAATTTGGATATTACAACAGGATGATCAGGAGAAACATCTGTTGCTTCTTTGACGTATGTTTTAAGTTCATCTTGAGACCAAACAACTTTCATTGCAGCTCCAGATAAAACGTAAGAAGGTCTAACAATTACTGGGAATTCAACTTCTTGTGCAAAACTTTTTGCTTCATTAAGATTTGAAAATGCTTGCCATTTTGGTTGTTGTATGTGTAGTTTATCAAGTTCAGCACTAAATTTAGAACGGTCTTCCGCCCTATCAACATCTATTGCACTTGTTCCCAGTATGTTTATTCCACGTTGTGCAAGACCAGGAGTTAAATTATTTGCAGTTTGTCCACCAACACAAGTAATCACACCTTTTGGATTTTCAAATTCAGTAATGTCAAGAAGGCGTTCTTGAGTTAGTTCTTCAAAGTATAATCTTGTACAAATATCATAATCAGTTGAAACAGTTTCAGGATTACAATTAACTACTGAAACATTCTTCTCGCCATTTTCTTGTAATCCCCATACCATGTTCACCGTTCCCCAATCAAATTCTACACTACTTCCAATTCTATATGGACCAGCCCCAACAACGATTATGCCTTTCTCATCTACAGGAACTGAGATGTCATTGGTATTGCCACCATAAGTGAGGTATAGGTAGTTTGTAACAGCAGGCCATTCTGCAGCCAAAGTATCTATCTGCTTTACTGATGGAATTACTCCTAATTTCTTGCGTATTTGACGGATTTCATCAGAGTCTTTGTTCTTGGATTTGGCAATTTGTTTGTCTGAAAACCCCATTTTCTTTGCTTCCCACATCATAGATTTGTTAAGTTCAGATTCTCGGAGTTTGGCCTCAGTATCTACAATATTTTGTATTTTTTCAATAAACCAAGGATCTATTGCAGATAGTTTGTAAATTCTATTTACAGAAATTCCCATTTTTAGTGCAATTGCAACATTGTACAATATTTGATCATCATGGTGTGAAAGTTTGTATTCAATTTCCTCTTCAGTGTATTTTTTCCCATTTGTACGATTCAATACAAGTCCATCATTTCCAATGTCAAGCATTCTGATTGCTTTTTGTAAAGATTCCTCAAAGGTTCTACCAACTGCCATAACTTCACCAACAGATTTCATTGTAACTCCGAGTTTACGATTTACAAGTTCAAATTTTGAAAAGTCCCATCTTGGGTGCTTACATACAACATAATCAAGAGATGGTTCAAAACAAGCAGTAGTACTTTTTGTAATTCTATTTACAAGTTCAGATAAATTATATCCCAATCCAATTTTTGCAGACATGTACGCAAGTGGATAACCAGTTGCTTTACTTGCAAGAGCTGATGAACGTGAAAGACGTGGATTAATTTCAATTGCAACGTATCTATCAGAATCAGAATCTAATGCATACTGTATGTTACATTCTCCAACTATTCCAACATGTTTTGTTGCACGCAATGCTGCTGAACGCAACACATGATATTCATGATTGTCAATTGTTTGTGAAGGAGCAACTACAATATTATCACCAGTATGAACTTTCATAGATAGAACATTTTCCATATTACATACGATTACATTATTTCCATCATAGTCTTGCATGACTTCATATTCGATTTGTTTCCAATGTCCAATGTATTCTTCAATTAATACTTGGCCAACAAGACTAGCCTTTACACCACGTTCAACAATTTCATGAAGTTCAATTTCATTATGGGCAATTCCACCTCCACGCCCACCAAGGGTGTAAGCCACACGAATTATCACAGGATAGGATAGTTCCTCTGCAGCCTTTTTTGCATCATCAAAGTTTGTTACAGTCTTACTTTTGAGTACAGGAACTCCTGCAGCCTTCATTTGATCCTTGAAAAGCTGTCTGTCTTCAGTATTTTTAATTCCCTGAACTTGAGTTCCAAGAACATTAACACCGTATTTTTTGAGAATTCCGGCATCTTCAAGGTTGACACCACAATTGAGTGCAGTCTGGCCACCATAAGCTAACATGATTCCATCAGGTCTTTCTTTTTCGATAATAGATTCAACATATGATGGGGTTACAGGTAATAGATATACTTGGTCTGCAAATCTAGTATCAGTTTGAATTGTTGCAATGTTTGGATTAATTAAAACACTTTTGAGTCCATCTTCATGAATTGCTTTCAGACATTGACTTCCAGAATAATCAAATTCTCCAGCTTCACCAATTTTTATTGCACCACTACCAAGTACAAGAATTTTTTTCAAGGATTCGTTCTTAGGCATTTGTTTTAGACTCCATCAAAGTTTTTAGTTTCTCAAAAATAAATTTACAATCGTTTGGACCAGGTGCAGCTTCAGGATGAAATTGTACAGCAATACAATTTTGTTTTTTATGTTTAATTCCTTCTACAGTTTTATCATCAGCATTCTTAAACCATAAATCAAAATCAGATTTTTCAAGAGATTCAGGTGTTATTCCATATCCATGATTTTGACTTGTAACGTATACTTGATTATTATCAAGATTTATGCAAGGTTTGTTTTGACCTCGATGACCATATTTTAATTTGTAAGTATCAGTGTTTCCAGCAATTCCAATTATTTGTGCACCTAAACAAATACCCAAAGTAGGAACATTGTTTTCAATTAATTTTTTTACTGCAGAAATTGTGTCAGGACATTTTTGTGGATCACCAGGACCACTACTTAGTACAACACCTTTAGGATTGTAAGACATTATTTTTTCGTAAGGAGTATTCCATGGAACTAAAATTGCTCTATATCCTATTTCACGAACATTTCGGATAATTGCATTTTTCGCCCCAGTGTCAACAATGACAACAGTTTGTTCTTCACTACCATAGATTTTTTCTTCTTTAGTAGATACCACATCCATAAATTGTTCAGAATCATAATGAGTTGCTGAAGCAAGTTGTTTTTTTACTTCTTCAACATCAATTTCTGAATCAGATACAACTAATGCAGCCATCATTACTCCACTATTTCGAAGTTTCATAGTTAATGCACGTGTATCAATTCCAGAAATGCCTGGAACTTTTTCATTATACATCCATTCATCTAAAGTCATAGAAAGATTCCAATGACTTGCAGTTAACGATAATTCATGAATTACTAATCCTCGAATCTGAATTTTATCAGATTCAAAATATTTTGAAATTCCATCTTCATCAGTTACTTTAGGATCTGGAATACCATAATTTCCAACTAAAGGATATGTCAAAGTAAGTAGTTGGCCATTATACGAAGGATCCGTTAGAGCTTCGGTGTAGCCAACCATCCCAGTATTGAATACAATTTCACCAAAAGTTGTTGTAGAATAACCAAATCCTTCACCTTCAATTACAGTACCATCATCAAAAATTAGTTTTCCAAACTTTTTTGCGTGACTTGATTTCTTTGTAGTAATTGTTACCCTCGTTGAATCCGAACTAAAGTGAATTTAAGTTTTTTGTGGAAAATTAAATCTGAAAAATGATCGCAAATTGAGATTCAAACAATCAAAGTGCTTGGAATTCTTCACTCCATTTATGATATGCACGTATCATTTCAACAGAAACACTAGGTCTTCTTCGTGCCATAATGGATTTAAAATCATCCGTATTTAGATCTCTTGGTTGAATAGGTTCTTCTCCTTCAACAGGTTCATGATAATCAGGGGAGTCAAAAATTTCATGAACCGTTTTAATTTGTGCTGCTTGACATACATCTTTGATATCACTTGCACTGTATCCATCAAATAATTTTGCCAATTCAGAAGTTTTAACATCAAAAGTTTTACTTAATTTTGCAGTATATTGATCAAAGAGATTTTCTCTAGCTGCTTGTGTTGGAAGATTAACATAAATTCTTTTTTGGAATCTTCTCAAAAATGGTGCGTCAAGACTCCAAGGTTTGTTAGTTGCACCGATAACATAAAGCATTAATTGTTTACCTTTTCCATTTACTCCATCCATTTCAGTTAAGAATTGATTTTTTGTTCTAACCTCTCCACCTACTTCACTATTTCTTGCACCAAGTAAGGAATCTACTTCATCGACAAACAAGATAACAGGTTTACCTTCTTTTTCAGCATATTGTCTGGCCATAACAAATAATTTTGAAACATTCTTTTCTGCTTCACCTAACCACTTACTCATTAATGATGATGCATCAACATTTATGAAATATCCATCCATTTCATTTGCAGTTGCAGCTGCCAACATTGTTTTTCCAGTTCCAGGTGGACCATACAATAACATTCCTTTTGGCCAACCAAGAGGAAACAAATCTGGTCTTTTTGTAGGATAAACTATTGATTCACGTAATGCACTTTTAGCATCATCTAATCCAATTACTTGGTCCCAAGTAACATCAGGTTTTTCTTTCATTACAAGATCTTCAAAATCATTTTCATTTTCTTGTCTTTTTACAGAAGCTTTTTGTTCAGATTCAGAAGCCTTTGGGTCAACTGCGGGTTCTACACCATGAGATTGTTGTAATGCAGTTATTCTGTTATGATAAGAATTACATCTTTCTTTGTAAATATCATTTAATTTGCTATTAGGATATAATTGCAGTAATTTTACGAGGGAGTCTATTGCTTGTTGGTAATGAGTAATTGCCATTCCACGTGCGCCTTGAGAATCAAATTTGATTGCTTCAGAAGCATATTTGCTTGCAGTGTTTTCTAATTCTTGTGGTGCTAGACTCATTTCATTTACCTTGTGTTATGTCCTGAAGATTTTTGTTGGTATTCTACTGTGTTAATCTCTGTCACAAAATTGGTTAAATTAATTGAACTTGTTTGAGCCTGATCATAGTCTGGACCATCAGAATATTTTTTTTTAAAATTGGATTTATCATCAATATGAGTGTGTAAATCCTTTACTTTACTAATAGAATCTTCAGCTGATAGAATTAATTCAGAAATTTCATCATCTAAATCACCCATAGAATCAGTAGTTTCAGTAATTACAGATGTAAAATTCTTTAAAATTGAGCACATTTCCTTTTTATCAGCATATTTTGTGAGCATAAAATCTGCAATTCCAGCAATTTTCTCCAAATCCTGTAACTCTTCCAAAGTCAATTTATCAATTTTATCCTCATCAGAAGGTTTTACTTCAGATAATTTTTTGTCGATTACCGTAGAAAGAGAACGAATTCGTTCAATATCTTTGAAAAAATCACGTTTAGTGTTAAGCATAATCAAACATTGAATAATTTAAAAAAATCAACAAGAGGATACTGCTTATTTAATTTAGAGTCAGCCATCAATTTTACTTCATCCAATAACATGGATGAAGTTTGATTAGATTTACTAAAATCAAAACGAGCTTTAGTTAATGTTGCAGCATCTAAAACAATACTACCAAGTTGAACAGATAATTCAGATAATTTTTGACTGTATGTAGGGAAAATAACAAATAATTTTGCACTAATTGTTCGTATCATAGGAATTGAAGATGGAAGGATTTCAGGAATACTAGTTATTCCAGATATGGAACTAATTTGATTTTGAATTTTAAGTAATATTTCCAAAGAATAGACTACAAGATGTTCCAATTCAACACTTTGAACATGAGATTTTTCATTTTCGTTAAAATCAGTCACAAGGTATTCATTTAGATTTTTTAATTCAATTCTTTTTTCTTGAAGAGTTTCAGTAATACCTGCAAGTAAATTAACAGAATAATCTAATCTAGGAACAAGAGTTACAGAATTAGAAGCATTTTCTGATTCTATAGAATCTAGACTATAATTTACTAACATACTATTGTTAAGCGATATTTTGTATTTGAGGACGATGTCACAATAATTTTCGTAACCACAGTTACACCTATCAGCAGTTACATTTTTGATTTTTTTTGAGTAATTGTGTAAAGGAATTTAGCTCTCAATTTTACCTAATAACAAATATAGTAAAAACATGGTAAAAGATCAAGTATTAACAGTCAGTTTAGAAGAATTTGGGCTCAGTAAGTACGAAGCTCAGGCATATGTAGCATTAATTTCTAAAGGTACCATATCTGCTAGTGAATTATCATATTATTCAGAAATTCCCAGAACCAAAGTTTACCCAACATTACTAAAATTAGAAAATAAGAAATTAGTCATCATCTCAAAAAGCAAACCAATAATGTGTACTGCAATTTCTCCAGAAGATGCTTTTGATGATGTAATTCATGAACAAATTAACAAAGTTAATGCAATGAATACACTGGTATCAAATTTGAAAAAAACTAGTGAAGAAAGTAGAAAATCAAGAGGTTCAGAAGAAAAAAGATATTTTCACATTAGTGCTAACAAGGTGTTAAGTCAACTTCAAACAATGATTGAAGGATCAAAATCATCAATAAAAATAATGACTGATCAAGGAGGGTTAGGATTATTATCTGAATGCAAAGAACAGTTAGTAGGAGTTATTCGAAGAAACCTAGATGTAAAATTAATAATACCATCATCACAAATTTGTTCAGAAGCATATAGAACAATACCAGACGGAGTAGAAATTAAAACATCAGATGTTGTTCAAAATTGTTTTATTTTTGATGAAACGGAATTGTTAATGATAAATAATGATAATGGAAAGTGTGCAATATTTTCTTCAACAGAAATTTTAGGAGTTAATCAAGAAAAAGTATTTTCAAATATTTGGAAAAATTCAATTAAAACCAAAGTAGTGGCAGACATGACAAAAACAGAAGCTTATGAAATTTATAAAATTATTAAAATTATTAATGAATCAGGTTTGACGTATATTCTAAATTCTACAATGTTATCAAAAAAGCCAGAATTAGATATGATTAAGTTATTAGAAAAAAATGGAATTAACCTAAAAACAAAATCACTAGACGATGTAATTGAGATCATAGATGCAGTAATACAGATTACTTGTTCAGGACATGTTAATTTTGAAGCAAATACCAAGAATATCACAATAGATTCAAAATTAAATAGCGGACACTCATTACCATGGGTTTCAATTTTAGATAGTTATTTACAAAAACAAGGATACAAAACTAGAACGGTTTATCAAAATAATTCCAATAAAGGGGAAAAAATTCACATCAAAATAAGTAAAAACTAAAATCAGGCTCAGAAATCATTCAAAATATTGATTGAAGAGAAAATTAAATCATTAGATATTACATTACCAAATCCACCAACACCTGCAGGATCATATATTCCAGCAGTTAAAACAGGAAATTTACTATTCATTTCAGGTCAAATACCAATGGAAGATGGCAAAGTCCTATTTACAGGAAAAGTCTCTGACGACAATTTAGAAACAGCTCAAAAATCAGCTAGAATGTGTGCCATAAACCTATTAGCACAAATGAAAAGAGAGTTAGGAAATTTAGATAGAGTGACAAGAATTGTCAGATTGTCAGGATTCGTAAATTCAGACCCAGAGTTTTATCAACATCCAAAAGTGATTAATGCAGCTTCAGATTTATTTTTTGAAATTTTTGGAGATAAGGGAAAACATTCAAGAATTGCAATGGGTGTTGCATGTCTACCATTAAATTCAATGACAGAAATTGATGCAGTAATTGAATTTTCAGAATAAAAAATTAGTTTAAAATATTATTTTACTTTTTTATTCAATTCAGTTATGAATTTTTTAATTTTTGGTTTTGGAACTACAGCTCCGCATGCCTTATCATGTCCACCACCAGATCCACCAAGACTAGTTGCCAAAAGATTAACAATTTTTCCCAAATGAACTTTGCAGTTTTTAGAACCTCTTACAGAAACAGCATAAATTCCATGATCAACTCGTTCTTTGTATGCAATACCAACATCTTTTCCAGATAATCCCATGACGAAATTAACAGCACCACTAGCACCAGAATCTAAAATTTCCATATGACCAAGATTAGTCATTGTTTTCATACCTTTTTTGACTTTAGCAATCATTTGAGATAATTTCTCTACTTGAATCTGTGCAAATTCATATGTATTTGGAATATCATGAGGGAATTTTGAATCAGCTAATTCCTCAACTAGATATTGTAAATAATCTGGTTCCCTTTGATGTCCAACAATATTGTAAGTCATCACAGTAGCGCTAATCAGTGCAAACTGTCTATCATAGATTTGAAGTAATTTAGAACCTAGAGGTCTATCTTCCATATAGTCCGTAATAGCAGCACATGTTGCAACAAAAGAAGCATGATCATTTAATTTTGATTTGTATGCATTGTAAACTTGAACAGTGGTACATTCATTGATATCATGAATAACTTTAACTTTGATTTTTTCTAAAGCAGTAACAACAGTTGGATCAATGTCATGATGGTCAATGTAAGTGACTGAAACTTTATTTTTTCTCAATCTTGTCATAAGATCAATAAATTCATCTTGAGTTTTTTTACTCAATCCCAAATCACAAATAAATAATGATTTTAATTTTTCATCCAACACAACTTGGTTTAATGCTTCCATTTGACCAGGATAATCTACAAGTATTGCATCACCGCCAAAAGCTTGTCGAATAAGGGCTGCAGAACTAATTCCATCACAATCTTCTTTATGTGAAATACAAATTACTTTAGTTTTTTTAGATTTAGTTGGTACTTTTTTTGTTACTTTTTTTGCTGCAGTTTTTTTGGCTGTAACTTTTTTTGTTACTTTTTTAGCTGTGGTTTTTTTGGCTGTAACTTTTTTTGTTACTTTTTTAGCTGTGGTTTTTTTTGTTACTTTTTTAGCGGCCGTTTTTTTTGTTACTTTTTTTGTTACTGCCAATATATGGTAAAATTCTACAAACCCTCATTTAAATGAAGAAAAATAGGTTAAGGTTTTCTAAAAGATTTTTTGATACTAGGTGGGATCAAAGAATCAGAATTTACATAAATATGGTAAAAAGATTCACCATCCAATTGAGTCTGATAATCAATTTCTTGGATTTTTTCTAATTCTTCATCAGAAGCATTCAAAATTAATGCGTCTAAATGCTGCAAATTTTTCCTCTCTTCAATATTCATTAATTTTTGATTGGAAATTTTGATTTATGAGCACAAGTTGTCATATTAGACAAATTACTAAATTTACTATCACAATTTTAGAGAAAATATAATAGATGAATTTTGATAGGCACCTTATGGAGACAAAAAATATCGGACTTCGAGGCATAGAAGTAGCTGATACAAAAATATCCAATATCGACGGTGGAAAAGGGAAATTAATCTACAGAGGATTTGATATCTTAGATCTTACAAAAAATTCAACTTTTGAAGAAACAGCATATCTTCTATTATATGACAAATTACCAACAAAACAAGAATTAAATGAATTTAATACAAAATTAGTGGAAGCCAGATACATTCCAAAACAAATGCAAAAAAATATGGAAAATTGGCGTGGGGATGCAGATCCTATGGATATGCTTCAAGCATTTGTTTCAGCACTTGCAGGATATTATGATGAAGAATTTGCCAACAAAGATGCAAGTTATGAAAAAGCAATCAACTTAATTGCAAAAGTTCCAACTATTATCGCAAGTTGGCAAAGAATCAGAAATGGTTTAGAGATTGTTGATCCTGATGCATCACTAAGTCATGCTGCAAATTTCCTATACATGATGTCAGGAGAAAAACCGGATTCAGAAGTAGAAAGGATTTTTGATGTTTGTTTAATTTTACATGCAGATCATACGTTTAATGCATCAACATTTACTGCAAGACAAGTTGCATCAACACGTGCACATATGTACTCAGCATCTAGTGCAGCTATTGGCGCACTAAGTGGAGAATTACACGGCGGTGCAAATACCGAAGTAATGAAAATGTTATTGGAAATTTCAGACATAGATAAAGTAGAACCATGGATAAAAGAAAAATTATCTCAAGGTGAAAAAGTTATGGGGATGGGTCATGCAGTATACAAAACATATGATCCACGAGCTCAAGTGTTAAAAGAACTATCAAGAAAACTAGCAGCTAAAAGTAAAGACAAATGGTTTGATATGACTGAAAAAATTGAGACTGCAACAATTTCAGAAATGAAATCCCAAAAAGGAAAAGACATCTATCCAAACGTGGACTTGTACAGTGCATCAATTTACTATATGCTAAAAATTCCTGTGGATCTTAATACACCAATTTTTGCTATTTCTAGAGTTGCAGGGTGGGCAGCACATATCATCGAAGAGAAGTTTGCAGAGGCTGCACCAAAAACAGCATTGTATAGACCAAAGGCAGTATATGTTGGAAAATATTGCGGTCCTCAAGGATGCGAATACAAAACACTAGATTTAAGAAAATAATTTTAATTTCTTGTATCAAGCCATTCTTTTGCTTTTGAATTTACATCATGTTTGTACAAAACTTCAAAAACCATATCATAAAATGTAATACCTTTTTTTTGAGCCTGATCATCAAGCCATTTTATTCCATCAGATAATTCTGGATCAAATTCAGAGAACTCTACTAACTCATCAACCATTTTTGAAAAGAATGCCTGAGATTCGATCATATGTTCAACTTTCTAACTATGATCATAAAGGAACTATTCTAAATATATAGACAAAAAACCATTTTTTGATTGACAATTGGAACATATTTTGTATTTTGATGGTAATTTGAAGAAAATTTCATGGGTAATCCTTACTGGAGGTCAAGAAGTCACTCAAAGTAGAGTGCATGTTGAAAAATACAAGGACAAAATTACTAAAATTCAATCAAAATATGTGGCATTACATATTGCATTATTTTGGGGAATTGGCACGTTTAAGATAAAAAATGAAGACGATGTAAAAATCAAATTAGATGAAGAAATTATGTTTGATCAATTAAATTCAAAAACAAAAAGTAATGATGAATTTATTGAAAATAAAATAAAATTCATTCAAAGTTTCATTAAAAAGAGAAAATTAAGAGTAGGTTTTGAAAAAATTACTCCTGAAGATAATTTATCAAATAAATTTTTAAAATAAAAGAGATTAAGACCGAAAACGGAGAGTTACTCGGTGAGATCTCTTAATTGTAATTACAATTATGACTGAGAGCATAAGCAATAAAACAAATAATTGTTGAACAACATTAACAACACTCAGACATTAATTAGAGCGATCATATAGAATTTTCAACAGATTTTAAAAATTTATGTAATAATTTCAATAATATTTAAAAATTAGAAATGAAGGAAGAGATTTGTTTAGATTTCTTAGTATTAGTTAGAAAACAACGATTAGATTTATTTACTATACACCTAGAAATGGATCAATTATGGCAAGCATAGACAAAGCAGCAATTGTATTTTCAATTGCAATCACATTAGTTGGTGTCGGAATTGCAGCAATGGGAGGTTCAATGGATAACTCACCAGCAGCACCTACTCAACAAATGAGTTCTGCAATAGATACAGATGCAGCTGAAAAAGCAGCAGCAGAAGCCGCAGCAGCTAAGGCAGCAGCAGCAGAAGCCGCAGCTGAGAAAGCAGCAGCTAAGGCAGCAGCAGCAGATGCAGCAGCAGCTGAGAAAGCAGAAGCCGCAGCAGCTAAGGCAGCAGCAGCAGATGCAGCTGAGAAAGCAGAAGCCGCAGCTAAGGCAGCAGCAGCAGATGCAGCAGCTGAGAAAGCAGCAGCAGAAGCAGCTGAGAAAGCAGCAGCTAAGGCAGCAGAAGCTGAAGCAGCCGCAATGGCAGCAGCAGGTCCAGAAACACATATCGTTGAAACTGCAATTGGAAGTGGTGCACCAGGATGTGAAACATCTAATGCATGTTACTTACCACAAGATATCACCATTAATGCAGGAGATACAGTAACATGGGATAACGTAGACAATGCAGCACACACTGTAACAGGTGGTAGCCCAGCAAATGGTCCATCCGGAGTATTTGACAGCAGTCTACTTATGGCACAAGGTGTATTCTCACACACATTCGATGATGCAGGTTACTACGATTACTTCTGTATGGTTCATCCTTGGATGATTGGTAGTGTTACAGTTAACTAACCAAAAATTTTCCTTTTTTCTATTTTATTTTATTTTTTCTTATAGTTCGATTATATGCTACACCAAATCTATGAGTTTCATCTCTAGCATGTTGTAAAATTTGTAAGGACTTTTTATTTTTTGGAATTACAACGGGTTTCCTAATTTTTGGAAGATAGACTTCTTCATTTTCTTTTGCTAAAGAAACACAAGGTAATTTTAATCCAAGAGATTCCAAAGACTTCAGGGCAGCATTCAATTGGCCCTTTCCACCGTCAATTAAAATCAAATCGGGTAAATCAGAATTTTCTTCTAATAATCTATAGTATCTTCTTTTTATCACTTCACCAATCATAGCAAAATCATCTCTACCCTGAATAGTTTTAATTTTGAATTTTCTATACCCAGATTTGTTTGGAACACCATCAATAAAACTAGACATAGAACCAACAGCAAATTCAGCACCATGGTTGGAAATATCAAAACATTCGATATTGTTAGGCAATACAGGCAAATTCAAAAGTTCTTGTAATTCAACTAATGCAGGATTGGCACCTTTAGAGTGAATTAATTTGATGTTTTTTAATATCAAATTCATAATATCGTTTTTTTTGCCACGTGTAGGAGTCATAATTTTTACGTTAAATCCAGATTGTTCAGATAGTAAGGATTCTAGTAATTTTTGATTTTCAGGAATTTCACTAACAATAATGAATTTAGGAATTTTATGCGTTGAATAATACTGATAAAGAAAATTTGAAAAGGAATTATCACCTACCAAATCAAAAAAGAATTTGTCACTATCTCGAATAACCCCATTGATCATTCTAAAATTCATTATTGTGGCAGTTTGTTCTTGAATTCCAATGCCAAAATACTCTTCATCAGAATTTTCAACATATTCCATTTTTTGTTTTGTTTGAAGACTTCCAAGTCTGATCAAAGTATCACGAATATCCTTTGCACGCTCAAATTGTTGAGATTCTGCAGCTTGATGCATTTCATCTTCTAATTTTTTTGTGAAAATTTTTGTGTCGTTTTTTCCTTTCAGGACATCCTCTAATTTTTTAACATGATCAGGATATTTTTCTTGAGCATCTTTAAATTCACAAGGACCTTCACAGTTACCTAAATGATATTCTAAACATACTTTTTTTGGCAAAGTTTTACAAATTCGAATTTGAAATGCTTTTCTCAAAGTTCCAATAGTAAGTAACTTAGAGCTGCCTTGAGTAAAAGGACCATAAAATTTTCCTTTGCCCAAAAATTTTCCATCCCTAGTTCTTCTAGCTACTAATAATCTAGGATATTTTTCATCAGAAACTCTCAAGTATGTATATCGTTGCTGATCTTTTAATTCAATATTAAATCGTGGACGATATTTTTTAATCATATTTGATTCTAAAAGAAAAGCTTCACTTTCATTATCAGTTAAAACAAATTCAATATCAGAAATATTTTCAACTAATTTTTGAGTTTTATAGTTTTGATTTTTATTAAAATAAGAGCGAACACGGTTTTTGAGATTTTTTGCTTTTCCAATGTAAATAATTTTGTCATCAGAATCCTTCATCAAGTAAATGCCAGGATTTTGAGGAATTGTGATTTTGGAAATATCAATCATTATTTTTCAACAATTTTTTCAGATATTTTCCAGTATAACTTCCAGGGGATTTTGAAACTTGTATTGGAGTACCTTGTGCTACAATTTTTCCTCCCTCATCGCCACCTTCAGGACCTAGATCAATTAACCAATCAGAATTTTTGATTATATCCATATTATGTTCAATGACAACTACAGTATTTCCCAAATTAACTAATCTGTTTAACACATCCAATAGTTTTTGAACATCTGCAAAGTGTAGACCAGTGGTAGGCTCATCTAAAATGTAAAGAGTCTTACCAGTACCACGCTTAGATAATTCAGAAGCAAGTTTCACTCTTTGAGCCTCACCACCAGATAAAGTAGTAGAAGATTGTCCAAGTTTGATGTATCCCAAACCTACATCATAAACAGTTTGTAATTTTCTTTGAATTGAAGGAACATTTTCAAAGAAATTCAATGCTTCATAAACAGTCATACCCAAAACATCAGAAATATTTTTTCCCTTATACAAAACAGAGAGTGTTTCAGAATTGTATCTTTTTCCTTTACACTCATCACATTTCACATATACATCAGATAGAAATTGCATTTCAATTTGTTTTACCCCATCGCCTTCACAAGCAAAACATCTTCCATCTGCAACATTAAATGAAAATTGTCCTGGTGTGTAACCACGTTCTTTGGACAAAGGAGTATTAGAATACAATTCTCTTATCGGGGTGAAAGCTCCAATGTAAGTTGCAGGATTTGAACGAGGAGTTCTACCAATTGGAGATTGATCAATTGCTATGACTTTATCAATATTATCTAATCCAGTTATTTCCTTATGAGCACCGGATCTAATATTAGATTTAGAAAAATGGTTTTCAAGAGTTTTTAATAAAATATCATTTATCAAAGTAGATTTTCCAGAACCAGATACACCAGTTACAGATACAAATAAGCCTAAAGGAATTTCAACATCAATATTTTTTAAATTATTTTCTGAAGCTTCATTAATTATTAAAGAACCCTCAGGTTTACGAATTTTATTTTTCAATATTATCAACGAATCATCTTTGAGATAAGTTCCTGTAACAGATTTAGTTCCTTGAAGAATTTTTTTTATTGTTCCTTCAAATACTACATTTCCACCATTGACTCCAGCACCAGGTCCCAAATCAATTATCCAATCTGAATTTCGTATAACTTCTTCGTCATGCTCTACAACAAGGATAGTATTTCCAAGATTCCGTAGCTTTGTTAGCGTTTTAATTAGTCTTGAATTATCACGCTGATGTAAACCAATTGTAGGTTCATCTAACACGTATAGTACACCAGTAAGATTAGAGCCAATTTGAGTAGCCAATCTAATTCTTTGAGATTCTCCACCAGATAGTGTAGAACTAAGTCGATTTAGTGTCAGATAATTTAATCCAACATTCATCAAAAATTCCAATCTTTCTTTAATCTCTTTAAGAATATCTTTGGCAATATGTTTCTCAGTATCATTTAATTTCAAATTAGAGAAAAAGTCAAAACAATTGGTAATAGACAAATTACAAACATCCATTATACCCAAATCATTAATTGTTACAGCCAATGATTCAGGTTTCAGTTTTTTACCATCACATGAATTACAAGGTGTATCTCGCATAAACTGTTTAAGCCATTCACGTTTTGATTCAGAATCAGTTTCTACAAAAACTCTTTGTAAATTTGAAAGAACACCTTCAAAGGCATTAGTATATTTCCAAGAAGAGTCACCAGATTTTGAACTATACTGAAAATCAATTAAATCAGATGTTCCGTGTAAAATAATTTCAAGATGTTTCGGTTTGATTTTATTAATTGGAGTCATCAAATCAAATCCAAATTTCTCACCAACTGTTTTCAAAGCTTGTCGTCTAAATGCAGAAAATCTTCCGCTCCAGGGAACGATAGCTCCATCTAAAATGGACTTAGATTTATCAGGAATTACTAAGGCAGCATCAAATTCCATTTTTACACCCAATCCATTACATGTTTTACATAATCCAAATGGAGAATTAAACGAAAAGTTTCGAGGTTCTAATTCACCTATAGTTAAACCACAATGAGGACATGCATTATTTTGAGAAAAGATTTTTTCAGATTTTTCTGAAGAAATCATAACATCTCCTTTAGAAGCCTTGATTGCAGTTTGAATGCCCTCAAAAATTCTGGATCTTTCAGATTTACTTGTAGAAATTCTATCAACAACAATTTCGATATTATGCCATTTTTGCCTGTCTAATGGAGGAATTCCATCATCTAGGCTCAAAATATCTCCATTTAGGCGTATTCTAGAATATCCATCTTTTTTGATTTGTTCAAATAGCTTCTCATAGGTTCCTTTTTTTCTTTGAATGATAGGAGATAAAATCAAGACATCTTGTCCCAAAAAATCTTTGAGAACAGAATCACAAATTCTTTCCACAGATTGAGTCGAAATTTTTCTGTTACAATTTACACAGTGTGGAATTCCAATGCGAGCAAATAACAAACGCATGTAGTCATAAATTTCGGTGGTAGTTCCCACAGTTGAACGAGGGTTTTTACTTGTAGTTTTTTGTTGAATTGCAATTGCAGGGGATAGTCCTTCAATAGAATCAACATCAGGTTTATCCATCATTTCTAAAAATTGGCGAGCATATGCAGACAAAGATTCTACATATCGTCTTTGACCTTCAGCATAAATCGTATCAAAAGCCAAAGTAGATTTTCCTGAACCAGATAAACCACTAATTATTACTAATTTGTTTTTTGGAATATCAACATCAATATTTTTTAAATTATGATGTCTGGCTCCACGAATTTTTAATTTATTATCTATCATTTCTAAATTCTATCTCCTTTTCTAATCGTTTTATTCTATCCCTACATGCAATTGCTTGTTCAAAATCCAAATCTTCAGAAAATTTTTTCATTTGTGCATCTAAATCAATAACATCATTTCGAAGATCGTGAATGGATTTTAGTTTTGATTCGTCTAATTCAATTTCTTGTTCTGGAACAGATTTCATAATGGTTTTAGGAGTTATCCCATGTTTTTCATTATACAAGATTTGTTTTTTTCTACGGCGAATTGTTTCATTTAATGTATTTTTCATTGATTGTGTATGAGTATCAGCATACATTATCACAGTGCCAGTGGAATTTCTTGCAGCCCTACCACAAGTTTGAATCAAACTAGTAAAATTTCTCAAAAAACCTTCCTTGTCAGCATCTAAAATTGCTACCAATGAGACCTCAGGAATATCTAATCCTTCCCTCAACAGATTAATTCCAACCAATACATCAAATTCACCTAAGCGTAATTGTCGGATGATTTCAGTTCTTTGAAGACCATCAATTTCTGAGTGCATGTATCGTACTTTCACGTCTTTTTTTGATAGATATTCAGCTAAATCTTCGGCCATGCGTTTCGTCAAAGTTGTGACTAAAACACGTTCAGACTTTTTAGATCTATTATGAATTTCACTGATTAAATCATCCATTTGATCTTTGGTAGGTCTGATTTCAATTTGTGGGTCAAGCAAACCTGTTGGGCGAACTAATTGTTCAACAATTTTTGCAGATATTTTCTTTTCATAGTCAGATGGAGTTGCAGAAACAAAGATAGTATTTTGAATATATTCCTCAAATTCTTCAAATTTTAATGGACGGTTATCATATGCACTAGGTAATCTAAATCCATATGTAACAAGTTTATCTTTTCTAGAATAATCACCTTTGTACATTCCATGTAATTGAGGTAAAGTAACATGGGACTCATCAATTACTAAAAGATAATCATCACCAAAAAA
>Ga0208764_10000689_pt1 | contig 21643 bp, 25 predicted proteins | sample ETNtaG_18_FD_185762 | JGI IMG/M metagenome (GOLD analysis project Ga0208764, IMG submission 185762) | Marine microbial and viral communities from oxygen minimum zone, Eastern Pacific Ocean - ETNP201302SV91 (SPAdes) (version 2) | ecosystem: Environmental > Aquatic > Marine > Oceanic ... | reverse complement strand
CCAATTGAGTATTGGGTAACAACTCTCAATGCATGCACTAAAGAAGATTGTATTGACTTAGAGTTAGTAACTATTAACGGGGAAAAAATAAAAAAAGGAAAGATTACAAATATTTCAAATTCTGAGGATGCAGCATCACTTAAAAAAGAACTTAGCAATTTCAAAGAAATAAAAATTGATGATGTAAAAACATCTGAAAGAAAAATGAGGCCTAGTGCTCCTTTTACCACTGCTTCGTTACAACGTGCTGCGTATTCAACTTTAGGGTTCTCAGTCAAACAAACTTCTAGTATTGCTCAAAGGCTTTATCAAGGTATAGCTTTAGAGGGTGAGGAAACTGTTGGGTTAATATCATATATGCGCACAGATTCTACTAATTTATCTGGTGATTGTTTAAAGGATATTGGAAATTTTCTAGACAATAATTATTCTAAACTTAAAGCTAACGAGGTAAGAACATATTCTAAAAAAATTAAGAACGCACAAGAAGCGCATGAGGCAATACGCCCAACTTCTATCAACAATACTCCAAGTAAAGTTAAAAAATACCTTGAAGAATCTGAATACAAATTATATGAGTTGATTTGGAAAAGAACAGTTGCTTCACAAATGGTTGATGCAGTAAATCAACAAGTAGCAATAGATTTTAATTTAGGTGAAAAATTTGGATTTAAATATAGCGGTTCATTTTTGAAGCATAATGGTTTTAAAGAAATATATGATTTATCTGATAATGATGAAAAAGATAAACTTAATAAAAAAATACTAGAAAATCTTAAAAAAGATGATGTATTAACTATAAAGGATATTGTTACAGAACAAAAATTCACGCAGCCGCCACCTCGATATAATCAAGCAAGTTTAATTGAAGCACTTGAAGAATTAGGTATAGGTAGACCATCTACTTACGTGACAATTATTTCGAAAATATTAGATAGCAACTATGTAGACCCAGAAGCAAATAATTTTCAACCTACAGCTTTAGCTACCGTAGTCTGTGATACTTTAACAAAACACTTTAGTAACGATTTAGTTGATTTTGAATTTACTGCAAGACTTGAAGACAATCTTGATTTAATAGCAAATGGCGAACAAGATCCGATGTCATGTATAAAAGGAACTTATGAGCCATTTAGAACTAATTTAGAAGAAAAATTAGAGACTGTTGATATATCTGAGCAAAGAGAATTAAAAAATCTAGGAATTCATCCTGAAACAAAAAGACCTGTTACAGTTAGATTAACAAGATATGGCCCAACAATTCAAATGGGTACAAAAGAAGATGAGGAAAAACCAAAATGGGCGCCATTGACATATGAAATGAAAAAAAATATTGAATCAATTACGATGGATGATGCAATACGATTATTTGCTTTACCGTTAAACATAGGAACGCATAATGGGGAAGATATTTTAGCAAATATTGGGCCATATGGACCATATTTAAAAAATGGAAAAACTAATGTTAGCGTAAGAGATCGAGATATTTTTGAAATAAAAGAGCAAGAGGCGATAGAATTAATTAAAGAAAAAATAGAAATTGATGCAAATATAAATATAAATATTTTTGAAGAATCTGGCATCAAAGTCCTTAATGGCCGATTTGGCCCCTATATTACCAATGGGAAAGTTAATGTAAAAATTCCTAAAGATGTAGAGCCGAAAAGTTTAGATGAAGAAAAGTGTATTGAAATGATTAAAAATGCACCCCCGAAAAGAAAAGGGAAACGTAGATTCAGATCTAGAAAAACATGATTGCAGGAAATTGTGACGAGGCTGTAAAGTTTTTAAAAACAGGGTCTGTAATTTGTTACCCTACTGAAGCAGTTTATGGGTTAGGTTGTGATCCATGGTGTGAAACAGCTGTAAAAAAAATATATAAAATAAAAAATAGAGTAGAAGATAAGCCTTTTATTTTAATAGCTGCTAGTATTAAGCAATTAAATAAGTTAATTGATATTGAAAAAATTACTGATGAAGTCAAGCGCTCATGGCCTGGACATAATACATGGCTTATTCCATCAAAGCTTGCAACGCCTAAATGGCTTGTAGACTCTAAAACAAACTTGATTGGGGTACGAGTATCAAATCATCCAATAGTTATTGAAATATGTAATAAATTTGATAACCCCATAATCTCAACAAGTGCTAACAAAAGTAACGAAAACTCTATAAACAATAAACAAGATATAACAAATATATTGTCAGACGATATAGATTTTCTAGTTGATGGTAATTTAGGTAATAATAAAAAACCTAGTATAATAAAAAATATGATAACAAATGAAATAATAAGAAAATGACTAAAGATGATAATTATAAATTAATAGAATCAAAATTTAGAAAAATACAAAAAAATATTTTTAATAAATTTATAAATATTGATAAAAAATCTAAAAATAAAAAGATAAATTGGAAACATAAATCTGGTGGCGGAGGTACTAGTGTGGAAATTTATGGTGGAAAAATTATTGAAAAGGCTGCTGTTAATTTTTCATCTATTCATGGAGAAATTATCCCTAATAGCGCTTTAGCAAAAAAAATTGGTAAACATAAACGATTTCATGCAACAGGCGTGTCGGTAGTTGTGCATTCTCAAAACCCCTTTATTCCATGCTCTCATTTAAATATAAGATATTTTGATCTCTCAAAAAATAAATGGTGGTTTGGTGGAGGGTATGATTTAACCCCATATTTTCCTTATTCTGATGATGTGAAATTATGGCATAATAATATTAAAAAAATGTGCGATAGGCATGATAAAAAATATTATAAAAATTTTAAAAATCAATGTGATGAATATTTTTATATCAAACACCGAAAAGAAAAAAGAGGCGTCGGCGGTATATTTTTTGATAACTTAAATACGAAAAGTAAAAATCATTATATCCTTTTCTTAGAAGATGCTGTCAACACTTTTTTAGAGAGTTATACAAAAATTATAAATAAACGAAGTAATAAAAAATATAATAAAACTCATAAAGAATTTCAACTTTATAGAAGAGGTAGATACGTTGAATTTAATCTAATATATGATAGAGGGACCTTGTTTGGTTTGCAATCAAACGGGAGAGCAGAGTCAATATTAATGTCTATGCCTCCAAACGTAAAATGGTCTACTACAAAATCTAAATCTTTAATAAATTATGAAAAAAAATTATTAAGATTTTTGTAATTATTTTTTAAAGAGATTATCCAATATCTTTTTATTTTCTTCTTTTTCTTTATCATTAAGATTTACAATCGCAGTAGTTAATCTAGATATACAATTTAATTTTCCTTGATCATTACATATATCTATATTCCAAACATGCACTGTCTTCCCTAAGCTTGCAGCGGTAGTTTTACCTGTAACATAACCACTTGATACTGGCCTAACATGATTTGCGTTTATTTCTAAACCAACAGCTTTTTGTTTTTCCATATCAATACACATATTAGATGCTATGCTCCCAAGCGCCTCAGCTAAAACACACGAGGCTCCTCCATGTAAAATACCTCTAGATTGTCTAGTAAAATCTTCAACTGGCATTCTAGCTACTATATAATCATCACCCAATTCAATGAATTCTATGTGTAAGTGTTTATTTAAATTGTTATTTCTGAGAGAAACAACGTGTTCCAGTGTAAAATCTTCATGCCAAATAGACATAAACCCTCCATTGTTTTAATTCTTGATAGATTAATATATCATCTTCTCTTAAAATAAAAAGTGTTAGAGTATGATAATGAAAAAAAGATTTCCAAATACGCGCTTGCGAAGACTGCGATCCACAAAATCTCTTAGAAATTTAATAAGAGAGAATACGCTTTCGCCTTATGATTTAATACAGCCAATATTTCTTATTGAGGGGAAAAATAAAATAGAAAAGGTAAAAACTATGCCTGATATATTTAGATATACTATTGATAAGGCTATAGTAGAAATAAGAAAACTTAAAAAACTTGGTATTGAGGCAATTGCTTTATTTCCATGTATTAATAAAAAATATAAAGATTTAATTGGCAGCGAGTCTTACAACGCTAATGGTCTTATTCAAAAGGCTATATCTGAAATAAAATTAAAAATTAATGATATCACAATAATAACAGATGTAGCGCTTGACCCATATACGTCCCATGGTCAAGATGGAATTCTCTCTAAAAAAGGTGCTATTTTAAATGATGAAACAATAGAAGTCTTAATAAAACAATCCTTAAGTCATGCACAGTGTGGAGCAGATATAATTGCGCCATCTGATATGATGGATGGGAGAATAAAAAAAATACGTGAAGCTTTAGAGAGAAATTCATATCATAATACAATATTACTTTCTTATGCAGCAAAATATTCATCAAACTTTTATGGGCCTTTTAGAGACGCAGTAGGTTCTACAAAAAATCTAGGTTCATCAAATAAAGACACATACCAAATGGATTATTCAAATAAAAAAGATGCTATAAATGAAATTGAATTAGACATTAATGAAGGTGCAGATATTGTGATGGTAAAACCAGGTCTTCCATATTTAGACATTGTAAGCAGAATTAATGAAAAATTTAATATTCCAGTATTTATTTATCAAGTTAGTGGTGAATATTCTATGATAAAAGCTGTTGCAAAAAATAATTGGTTAGATGAAAAAAGAATAGTCCTTGAAACTCTATCATGCATGAAGCGAGCAGGAGCAAATGCAATTATTACTTATTACGCAAAAGAAGCATTAAAATGGATGAAATAAAAAAATTTGCTGTTATAGGGAATCCTATTAACCATAGTTTATCTCCAAATATACATAAGGAATTTGCTAAACAACAAGGCATAAGTATTCAATATAAAAAAATTGAACCAGAATTTGATAATTTTGAAACACACACACAAAGCTTTTTCTCAAAAAAAGGGTTTGGTGCAAATATAACCATCCCCTTTAAAACCCAAGCATTTGTTTTTGCTGATTACCATGACACATCTGCGTTAGAATGTGAATGTGCTAACACTTTAATTTTACAAAATAATAAAATTAAAGCTTTTAATACAGATGGGGAAGGTTTTGTAAAAGATTTAAAAGAAAAGAATATTCCTTTTATAAAAAAAAATATATTAATCTTAGGCGCAGGAGGATCCGCTAGAAGTATTATTAATTCTTTAAGTAAAGTTAATGTTGAAAAAATAGATATTTTAAGTAGAACAAAATCAAAGGTGGAAGAGCTAATTGATAGATATAAAGATTTATCTAACGTATGTGCGTACACAGAAAATTTTAAATATGATTTAATTGTAAATACAACGCCTGTTAGTTTAAAAAACGAAGAAATAAATTTTCCGAAAAATATTTTTAACGTATCGAGCATTAGTTATGATTTATTTTATTCAAAAACCATCACGAATTTTCAATCTTGGTCAAAAAATAATGGTGCTGTTGAGTCTTATAATGGTTTAGGTATGCTCATTCAACAAGCAGCATTATCATATGAAATTTGGAATAACTTTAAACCAAATACAAAAACCATCATAACTAATCTAGGTTTTATTTAAGATATTCGTTTTTTAAATCTACATAACATTTTGCAGAATATATAAGAAAAGCTCTCTCTTTTTCAGTAAGCTCTCTGATTTTTTTTGCGGGAGAGCCTAAATATAAATAACCACTTTCTAAATGTTTACCTGGGCCAACGAGTGTGCCAGCCCCCACCATTGTGTCTGACGCAATTTCTGCGCCATCTAAAACTGTGCTACCCATTCCTATTAACACTCTATCTGATATTTTACATGCATGTATGATGGCTAAATGCCCAACTGTTACATCATTTCCAATATCTACAGAAAAACCAGGAGAATATTTGCTTTTGTGTGTCACATGAATTAGTGTGCCATCTTGTATATTTGTCCTTTCACCAATAACAATTGGGTTGATGTCACCACGCGCAACAGATTGTGGCCACATAGCACTATCTTTACCTATTTTAACATTTCCTATCACTGTAGACTGTTCATCAATATACGCTGTCTTATGTATATCTGGATTAAAATTTTTAAATGTCCTGATCATGATATTTTATTTCATTTATTTGACTTAACATATATTATAGTCATAAAAATAAAAAGGATGTAGATTATGACAGAAAAAATAGTAATGAGAGTTGGAGAGGCGTTAGTGGCAGGTGGCCCAGCAGGTACAGCTGCAGAACCTGAGGTTGTAATAGGCGAAATGGATGGCCCTTTTGGCACTGCATTTGCTAACTTACTTGGTAACCAAGCTAAAGGGCACTCAAAAGTTTTAGCAATTATGAATACAGATGTAATGGTCCGACCTCCTACATTAATGATAAGCAAAGTAACAGTTAAAAATGAAAAATATACAAATATTTTAATGGGAACAGTGCAAGCCGCTATTGCTAATGGCGTGCTTGACTCAGTAAGAAATAAAGACCTCCCAAGAGATAAGGTTGATGATCTTGGAATAATCGTTTCTGTGTGGCTTAATCCATCGGTAGCTAAAGACAAAAACCTTGATCACAAAATATTATTTGATATTCATAGAAAAGCGACTACTACTGCAATCCATAAAGCAATGAATAATGAACCTGGTATTGATTGGTTGCTTGAAAACCAAGATTCAATAATACACAAATATTTTCAAATGGGTCTTGATGGAAAAATATAAATAAATGATACTAAGAAAAATTAACCTGTATATGCAGTTAATGAGAATAGATAGACCTATCGGTTTTTATTTATTAATGTGGCCAGTGCTATGGGCTTTTTTGATAGCTTCGAATGGTAATCCAAATCTATTTTATATTATAATTTTTGGGATTGGCATAATCGTAACAAGATCTGCTGGCTGTGTTATCAATGATTATTTTGATCAAGATTTTGACAAAAAGGTTGAAAGAACAAAAAATAGGGTTTTAGCTACTAAACAAGTGTCAAACCCTGAGGCTCTAATATTATTTGGTTTATTAATATCAATATGTTTTATTTTGCTTTTAATGTTAGGTTTAAAAATTATATTATTTGCTAGTTTTTCTCTTTTCTTATTAGTTTTATATCCATTAACAAAAAGATATTTTAAAATACCTCAGCTAATTTTGGGATTGGCTTTTGGTTCAAGTATCCCAATGGTATTTATATTAGAACAAGGTGCGATTGACGCAAATTGTATATTATTATATATAATAACAATAATGTGGGCTATAACATATGACACTTACTATGCAATGGCTGATAAAAAAGACGATAAAAAAATTGGAATAAAGTCATCTGCTCTCTTTTTTGGTGATAAAGACATAGCATATAGTGTAATTCTCCATTCTTTTGCGCTAGGTTTGTTTATAGTCATAGGAGTTTTAAATTCATTTTCAACAGTATATTATTTCTTCTTACTTATTTCAGCTTTATGTATAATTTATCAACATCTTTTAGTAAGAAATAGAATACCTTATCAGTGTATTTCAGCTTTTGAAAATAATAATATATTTGGATTAATAATCAGTTTTGGTCTAATATTAAATTATCTTTAATGAAATGCTAAACCTTAAAATAAAAAATAATTGGAACCTATCTGAATTAGAACAAATCTATAATCTGCCATTTAATGATTTAATGTGGAAATCGCATAAGCTTCATAGAGAATTTCATGACCCAAATAAAGTACAAATATCGACTCTAATGTCAGTTAAAACTGGTGGTTGTCCAGAAGACTGTAAATACTGTTCTCAAAGTATAAGATACGAAACGGAAGTGAATATTGAGAATACGTTGCCTATTGAAGAAGTAATACTACAAGCTAAGCAAGCAAAAGAAAATGGGGCGTCTCGTTTTTGTATGGGAGCTGCATGGAGAAATTTAAATAATAGTAATTTGTCCAAAATTAAAGAAATGATAGTGGAGGTTAAAAAACTAGGCTTAGAAACTTGTGTAACGCTAGGCATGTTAACAGAAGAACAGGCGATTGAATTAAAAACATCTGGTCTCGATTATTATAATCATAATTTAGATACATCTGAAGAATACTACAAGAAAGTTGTGACAACACGATCATATCAAGACAGATTAAATACTATTAAATATGTTAGGGACGCAGGTATAAAAGTGTGTTGTGGTGGTATTTTAGGTCTTGGCGAAGAGAGTATTGATAGAATTAAACTTATTCATGTTTTAGCAAATCTTAATGAGCAGCCTGAATCCGTTCCAATTAATCAATTAGTCAAAGTTAAAGGCACTCCTTTCTTTGATAATACTGATATTGACGAATTTGATTTTATAAGAACAATAGCATTAGCACGTATAGCAATGCCAAAATCATTCATAAGATTATCGGCTGGCAGAGACTCAATGAATGACCAAATGCAAGCTCTATGCTTTTTTGCTGGAGCAAATTCTATATTTTATGGAGAAGAACTTCTTACTGCTAAAAATTCTAGTATACAACACGATCAAAAATTGATGAAAAAATTGAAAATTGGAACAATTTAGATCGAGTGTCTAATTATAATAAAGAATTAACAAATATTAAAAAATCTGGATATTATAGAGATAGATTAATTATTCAATCTCCTCAAGATTCTATAATTGAAATCAAGAAAAAAAAATATATAAATTTTTCTAGTAATAACTATCTTAATTTATCTAATAACAAAAATATAAAACAAGCTATTATTTCAAGAATTCAAAAGTTAGGTGTTGGCTCTGGCTCATCTCCATTAATAAGCGGCTACAATGAAGAACATCATAAATTAGAAAAGGATTTATCTAAATTACTAAATTTTGAATCATCATTGATTATGAATTCTGGTTATCTAGCTAATGTTGGATTAGCTAATGCTGTATCAGAAAAAAATATTGTTATATTCCAAGATAAATTAAATCATAACTCAATAATTGAAGGAACGAGATTATCTACATCAAAACTTATACGATACAAGCATAACTCATATGATGATCTAGAAAAAAAATTATCAAATTTTAAAAAATATAAAAAAATTATTTATACAGATAGCGTATTTAGTATGACAGGAGAAATTGCTAATATTCCAGTTTTATCAAACATTGCAAAGAAGCATAGTGCTTTATTATTTGTGGATGATGCTCATGGTTTTGGCGTTCTAAGAAAACATAACAATATATTTCCTTCTTGTTTAAATTTTTTTCATGGTGAAAATTTAAAAATTGATGCCTATATAGGAACATTTGGGAAAGCAGTAGGAACATTTGGTTCATTTATTGCTGGGTCAAAAAGCTTAATAAATTTTTTAATTCAAAAATCCAAACCATATATATATTCTACAGCGCTACCAGCTGTACTTGTAAGTGCAACAAGAGAAAGTATAAATATGATAATGAAAGAAAAAATTTTGCACCACACGCTGAAGGAGAATATTAGCTTTTTTAAAAAATATGCTGTTAAAAATAAAATAAATATTAATAAATCAATAACTCCTATACAAACCATTACATATGGGTGCCCAAAAAAAGTAACCGACATTCAAAATAAAGCTTTTGAAAATGGTTTATTTATTCAAGCAATTAGATATCCAACAGTGCCTAAAAATAAAGACTTGCTAAGAATAAATTTAACAAGCGGCCATAGCTTAAAACAAATTGAAAAATTGTTAAATTTTTTAAGACATATATAATAGTATTACTGTTTTGGAGTTGGCTTTATGAATATTTTAGATGGTAAAAATATCTTGCTTGGTATCACGGGAAGCATTGCTGCCTATAAGGCTGCTGATCTTACAAGTAAACTTAAAAAACAAGGTTGTGATATTAAAATAGTAATGACCAAAAGTTCAGAGTTATTTATTACTGAAACCACTCTTGAATCTTTGTCGGGAAATAAAGTTATATCTGAGGATTCTGAATCATCAACTGTGACAAATTTTTCACACTTAGATTTAGCAAAATGGGCTGATATAATTCTAATAGCTCCATGTACAGCAAACTTTATGAATAAATTAGCTAATGGGCATGGTGATGATTTATTATCTACAATTTGTTTAGCATTTACAAAATCAATATTTATAGCACCAGCAATGAATCCAGATATGTGGAATAATAAAATTAGTCAGTCTAGTGTTAAGAAATTACAAATAGCAGAAATTAATATTATAGGTCCAAATTATGGAACTCATGCATGTGGGGATATAGGGTATGGAAGAATGATAAGTCCTGATGAAATCATTGATCAGCTTATTAATAAAAATATCTGCTCTGATCTTTCTGGGAAAAAAGTTCTAGTTACAGCTGGGCCAACTCGAGAGCCCATTGACCCTGTCAGGTATATGAGCAATTACAGTTCTGGAAAAATGGGATTTGCAATTGCCCTTGCTGCAAAACAAATGGGTGCAAATGTAGAAATTATCACTGGTCCTGTCACGCTACAAAAAATTGAGGGCGTTAAAACAACGCATATCGAGACTTCATCTGAAATGGCTGAATTAGTATTAAAAAAAATCAAAAACAAAGATATATTTATATCAACTGCTGCTATAGCAGACTATAAGCCTAAAAATTATTCTCAAATAAAATATAAAAAAGAAATGAAAAATATCAAAATAGAATTTGAGCGTGGAGTGGATATTTTGAATAAAGTTTCTGCAGAATTTAAAAATATTTTTACAGTTGGTTTTGCAGCAGAAACTAATAATTTAGAAAAAAATACTATGGAAAAATTAAAAAGAAAAAATTTAGATATTATAGTTGGCAATATTGCTAATCATGAACTTGGTCTTGGCTTTGAGTCAGATTACAATCAAGTAATTGTGTATTCAAAATATAATAATATTGAAATAGATACAGATAAAAAAATTGATATTGCACATAAAATAATAAAATTTATTGCTGATGAATATAAACAAAAGCTTTCATTGGTGAAATCTGATGTTAGATAATGTTAAAGTAAAAATACTTAACAAAGATATAAAAGAATTGCCAAATTTTTCTACAGATGGCTCAGCAGGATTAGATTTGCGCGCAGCAATTAATGCCTCTATCAAAATTCAACCTAATACAACAGAATTAATTCCAACAGGGCTATCTATCTATATAGAAAATAATGCATATGCAGCACTTATATTACCTAGATCAGGCTTAGGCCATAAACATGGTATAGTTTTGGGGAATTTAGTAGGTCTTATAGACTCTGATTATCAAGGAGAGCTTTTAGTATCATGTTGGAATAGAAGTGATAAAAATTTTATAATAGAACCATTTGACAGAATTGCTCAATTAATATTTATTACAATTAACAAACCTACGTTTACTATCGTAAATGAATTTAACAAAACAAACCGAGGCGAAGGCGGTTTTGGCTCTTCAGGTAAAAAATAAATTGAAAATTCAAAGTGCTATCTTCAGGGCATATGATATTAGAGGGGAGTATCCTAATCAAATAAATAAAGATATTTTTTTCTTATTGGGGCAGGTAATAGGAACAAAAGTAAATAATGCAAATACTGGGCCAATTTGTGTGTGCATGGATGGCAGACTATCAAGTGATGAGCTTAAAAACAATTTAACTCAAGGGCTTTTATCAACAGGTAATGATGTTATAGATATTGGTATGCTGCCCACCCCTTTGTTATATTTTGCTCTACATCATTTAAAAATTACAAATGGGCTCATGATCACAGGAAGTCATAATCCAAAAAATTATAATGGTATAAAAATAATACTTAATAATAAAACGTTGTTTGGAGATGATATATCTGAACTATACACAAATATAAAAAAGAACATAATTGTAAAAGATATAAAAAAAGGAATTCTCAAAGAAGAAAATGGCATTCTTAATTCCTATATTAAAAATATTAAATCACATATAAAAATAACTACTAATTTAAAAATAATAATAGATTGTGGCAATGGCATTACCGGAAAAGTTATAACAAAAATTTTTAATAGTTTAAACATTGAAATAGAGGTGATTAATGAAAAAGTTGATGGAGAATTTCCAAATCACCCTCCTGACCCAACAAATATTAATAATTTAAGTCAGCTTAAAAATAAAATGAAGGAGCGCAATGCGGATATAGGTCTTGCATATGACGGAGATGGAGACAGAATTATTATTATAGATAAATTTTTAAATATTATTTGGCCTGATCAATTGCTCATGATATTCAGCGAAACTATATTAAAAGATAATCCTGGCAGCAAAGTTGTATATGATATTAAATGTTCTAAACATTTAGAAAATATAATAGTTAAAAATGAGGGAACTCCAATACTTTCTAGAACAGGACATTCCTTTATCAAAGAATCAATAATTAAAAATAATGCTATTTTGGGAGGTGAAATGAGCGGCCATATTTTCTTTAATGATAAGTGGTTTGGATTTGATGATGGTATATACTCATCCCTAAGATTATTAGAAATCTGTTCATCTTCTGAAAAATTAGAATCTATGATAAATAATTTACCTAAATCAATTACTACTCCCGAAATTAATATAAAATTTGAAGACAATAATCATTTTACTTTCATGGATTTATTTGTAAAATTAACTAAATTTGAAGGAGCTGAAATAATTAATATTGACGGAATAAAGGTGATATATTCATTTGGGTGGGGGTTGATTAGATGCTCAAATACTTCGTCTAACCTTGTATTAAGGTTTGAAGCAGATAATCAAAAATCATTAAATAAAATTAAAACTATAATGAAGGATGCTATGCTAAAGATAGATAAAAATTTAAATATTCCATTTTAAAATAAAATGAAAAAACTTGAAGATGTAATATATAGAAATGACCCGCAAATTACTCCAAGTACTGCAAAGGTACTTATAGAGGCTCTGCCGTATATCCAACAATTATCTGGGAAGGTGTTAGTAATAAAATTTGGAGGCAATGCTATGATAGATGAAACTCTCAAAAGTAATTTTGCTAAAGATGTAATTTTATTAAAACAGGTTGGAGTGCATCCAGTTATTATTCATGGCGGGGGACCGCAAATTACTTCACATTTAGAAAAATCTGGGATTAAGTCAGAATTTGCTAATGGAATGAGAATAACAGACCCAAATTCAATTCATATTATAGAAATGGTTTTAGGTGGATTGATAAACAAAGATATAGTTAACACAATTACATCGCTAGGTGGTAAAGCAGTAGGGCTTTCAGGTAAAGACGGAGGACTTATTAGAGCAAAAAAAATTATAGGCGAAGGTGAATATAAAGATGTTGATTTTAAAAATACAGGAACAGTTCAAAGCATTGATCCTGAAGTAGTTAGTTTATTAGATGGATCTCCGTTTATTCCTGTTATAGCGCCAATTGGAATAGGAGATGATGGCAAAACATATAATATAAATGCAGATGTAGTAGCAGGTAAAATAGCCCATATATTGCAAGCTCATAAGTACCTTATTCTAACAAATACCACTGGTATACTTGATAGTAAAAATAGTTTAATCCAATCTATCAATGCAAATGAAGTAAAAAAACTTATAAAAAAAGGGACTATATCTAAAGGTATGCTGCCAAAAGTTAACTCTGCACTTGAGGCTGTCGCATCAGGTGTTGAACATGTACAAATTATTGATGGCACAGTTGATCACTCAGTGTTACTAGAATTGTTTACTGATGAAGGTATTGGAACAATGATTCGCAGGAATTAATTTGCTCGAATATTTTTATTTATTTTTAGTCTCATTAATTTCAAATATATTTTCTGCTTTCTCTGGCGGAGGCGCAGGTGTAATACAATTACCGGCAATTTTATTAATTTTTGATACCACATTTATTAACGCATTAGCGGTACATAAAACAGCAACAGTTGCTCTTGGAATTGGTGCTTCTCTAAGATTTTTTAGAAACATAAAGCTCAACAAAACACTTTTATTTACATCATTAATATTTGGGTTACCAAGCGTAATAATGGGAGCTAAATTAATTATATATCTGAATGATGATCTATCAAGATTATTCTTGGGTTTTTTAATTATTGCTCTTGCTATTTATTCGTTTAAAGAAAATAAATATGGCGAACACGAAAAAAAATATGTAAGTTCTGCACAAAAAAATTTTTTAGGGATGGTATTGATTTTTTTTGTTGGATTATTGAATGGATCTTTGTCTGCGGGCACAGGTTTAATATTTACGATTATTATGATTTCTTGGTATGGCATGGATTACAAAAGAGCAATTGCGTACACGCTGATAATAGTAGGATTTTTTTATAATGCAACAGGCGCAATTACTCTTGGTTTATTAACAAATATTGATTGGTCAATTTTGCCACCTTTACTATTAGGTTCAGTAATTGGGGGATACCTTGGGGCACACCTTGCGTTGTCAAAAGATAATAAAACTATAAAAACAATATATCAAATTATAACTATTCTAGTGGGGGCTATTTTAATTTATAACTAACTATCTTTTATAGTTATTAATATAATTCTGCATTAAATCTGCGAATGGCTTTAAACTCTCATTTTCTTTTATATAGCCTAATATGTCATCTAAATTTATAATGGAGTATATATTTAACCTATAGTTTTCTGATATCTCTGAAGAAGCTCGAGACTCCTTCCCCACTTCCATTCTATCAAATGCAACTAACACTGATGAGGCCTTGGCATTATTAGAAGCCATAAGATCTATAGAGTTTAGTATAGAATTTCCAGAAGATATAACGTCATCAACAATTAGGGCTTCGCCTTTGGGCATATAACCAACAAAAACGCCTTTCTCTCCATGTGATTTAGTTTCTTTTCTATTAAACGCATATGGTTTATTAATATTATGCTGTGTCTCTAGGTTTAGACAAATAGATGAGGAAAGGGTAATTCCCTTGTAAGCAGGACCAAATATAAAGTCAAATTCAATATTATTTGCTATGATAGCTTCACAATAAAAGCTGGAAAGTTCATTTAATAATTTGCCAGTACAACACAATCCCGTGTTAAAAAAATATGGGCTCTCTCTGCCAGAATTAAGAGTAAAATTACCAAATCTTAGTATTTCATGGTCTAATGTGAATTCTATGAATCTTTTTTTAAGGTTGTTCATATATAATTTAGTAATATCAATATATTAACACAGTGTATATAATATGAGAATTTTAACTTTAAATGTTTGTGGTATTAGAGCTAGTCAGAAAAAAGGTTTGTTTGAGTGGTTGCCAAAACAAAAAATAGATTTAATTTGTTTGCAAGAAACAAGAGCAATGGAAAACCAAATATCTGGACCAGAATTTAACCTAAAGGGTTATGATAGATATATGGAAACTGCTGTTAAAAAAGGTTATAGCGGTGTTTGTGTGTTAACAAAAAACAAGCCAATAAAAATTACAAATAAATTTGGATCGCGTTTTTTTGAAAAAGAAGGCAGGTTTATTGAATTAGAGTTTAAAAATTTAAATATTGCTTCTATATATTTTCCATCAGGATCCTCAAGCGAAGAAAGACAAAAACTAAAATATAAATTTATGGATAAATTTGAATTATATATAAAGAAGATTTTGAAACGAAAAAAACCAACAATACTTTGCGGAGACTGGAATATTGCGCATAAAGAAATAGATATTAGAAATTGGAAAGCTAACCAAAAAAATTCGGGGTTTTTGCCTGAAGAAAGGGCTTGGCTAGATAAAATATTTTATAAATATAACCTTATAGACGCATTTAGAGAGGTAAATAAAGAGCCAGATAATTATACTTGGTGGTCTAATAGAGGAAATGCTTGGAATAATAATGTAGGATGGAGAATTGATTATCAGGTTTTATGTAGTAAAAAAAAGCTAAAAGTACTTAAAAGTAGTATATACAAAAAACAAAGGTTTTCTGACCATAGCCCTTTAATTATAGATTATGACTTATAACTTTTTGACAAAAATAAAAAATTCGGTAAACCCCTATTTAGAAAAGAAGATTTTAATATCTCTTGTTATGGGTTTTGTCTCTGGTGTCCCACTGCTTTTGACTATAACATTGCTTCAAGCGTGGCTGACTGACGAAGGAGTATCAAAATCAACTATAGGTTTATTTGCTTTGGTTGGCCTTCCTTATTCCTTAAAATTTCTTTGGGCTCCATTTTTTGATAGATATGTAATAAGCAAGCTTGGGAGAAGACGTGGCTGGTTAATTATTAGCCAAATATTATTAATATTATCTATTATAGGTCTTGGATTAACAAACCCAGCTTTAAGCCCTATTAATGTTGCAACCTTAGCTTTGCTGGTAACTTTTTTTTCTGCTTCACAAGATATTGTAATTGATGCATTTAGAAGGGAATCATTGCATGACAATGAGCAAACCCTAGGCGCGTCTGCATATGTGTTAGGTTATAGAATTGGCGCGTTAGCAGCTGGTGCTGGTGGATTAATATTAGCAGATTTAATGTCATATCAATATGTATATTCAATTATGGCAGCAATAATGATCATTGGTGTTATTACAACATTATTGGCTGAAGAACCTAAAACTATGGGGGAGCCATCTAGTTTTATAAACGCTGTAAAAAATCCATTTATAGAATTTTTCCAAAGATTTAAAGATAAAAATAGTACTAATTTAATGATTCCTATATTGATATTAATGTTCATTCTTCTTTATAAAGTAGGCGATACTATGGCGCATTCTCTAAGTACAAATTTTTATTTAGATATAGGGTTTACAAAAACAGAAATAGGAACAGTGGTAAAAATATTTGGTTTAATTGCAACACTAATTGGGGCATTCTTAGGAGGAATAATTTCACTTCAAATAGGATTATTTAGGTCGCTAATAATATTTGGTTTATTCCAAGCTATTGCAACTCTGGGATTTGCAGTCTTGGCAATAATAGGTAATAGCATAGTAACTTTAATGATTGTAATTTCTTTAGAAAATCTTGCTGCTGGCATGGGCTATACAGCTTATCTTGCATTTATTGCGAATATGACAAACAAAGAGTTTACAGCAACCCAATTTGCACTGATGACCGCTATCATGTCTTTGCCAAGAACTATATTTTCTGGGTCATCTGGTTTCCTCGTTGAATTATTTGATTGGGAATTATATTTTGTTTTCTGTTCTTTAATAGCAATTCCTGCTCTAATAATACTATCAAGATTAAGAGAGAGTTTAAAAATATGAGTGAATTTATGACTGCAGATTTATGTGATGAACATAAAAATATTGAAATAGCTGATCCTATATTTAACCTTTATGGTGGAAAAAAAAGATTTATGGGGAAGATAAGAACTGTTATTGCTGTTGAAGACAACTCTTATGTTAAGGAACTTGTTAATACAAAAGTTGATGGTGATGTCATGGTTATTGAGGGCAAAGGCTCAACTAAATGCGCATTATTGGGTGATAATTTAGCAAAAACAGCATCGGACAATGGTTGGTCTGGATTTGTTATTAATGGGTGTATTCGTGATTCAGAAATTATCAACAATATTCCAATTGGGATTAAGGCTTTAAACACCATGCCTAAAAAAAGTAATAAAAATAATATTGGAGAGTTCAAAAAAGACTTAAATTTTGCTGGTGCTTTATTCCGGGAAGGTCATTTTTTATATTCAGATAGCGATGGAATAATTATTTCTAAAGTAAAGCTCTTATAAAATAATGGATAAATTACTTGAAGTAAAAAATTTAAGTTTAACAAGAAATAATTATTGTATATTTTCTAATGTAAATTTAAATATACAAAAAGGTCAATTAATTAATATATACGGTAAGAATGGTTCGGGCAAAACATCTCTCTTAAAAATTTTAGCTGGCATTACTGAGCATACTCACGGAGAAATAATATATCGAAACAGTTATAATAAATTTCTCAAAAAAAATTATGTTGGGCATAAACATGGAATAAAAAATAATTTAACTACTTATGAAAATTTATATTACTCTATAGAACCACACGATGATTTTCAGATTATATTAGATGCTTTAAAAACTTATAAGATGGTGAATTATAAAAACTCTCTCGTAAAAAACTTATCGCATGGACAACAAAAAAGAGTTTCGCTAATGAAAATAATAATGAATAAAGCTTGCTTATATTTAATTGATGAACCATATAGCTCGTTGGATGAAGATGGCGTTATGGTTTTTAACAAGACAACCTCTGAGCTATTATCAACTGGGGCATCTTTTGTTATTACAAACCACACAAAAATAAATAATGTTTTTACAAATATAATTAATTATAAAATTTAATATGAATTTTACCCGCATTATAAACAAAGAATTTAAAATTGCTTCTAGGTCTGGTTATGAATCATTCATGCCTATTATTTATTTGTTTATTATTATGATATTTTTTAATATTTCTATTAGCTATGTCTCTAAAAATATTATTTTAGAATTAACCCCCTTAATGATTTGGGTGTCTTGCTTACTAATCTGCATACTAAATCTAGAAACGGTTTTTAAAGAAGACTTTGACGATGGGACTCTTGAGGAGTCGCTGGTTGATGGCACAAACCAAGAGGAAAATGTTATTGCTAAAATATTATCTCACTGGTTATTATCTAATTTTCCTGTTGTAATTATTGCGCCTTTAATTGCTATCCTTCTAGGAATTAATTACCATACTTCTATAATTTTATTTTTTAGCCTGCTGATAGGCACGCCAACCATGAGTTTGCTGGGATCTATTGCTGCAGCGTTAACGGTTAGTTTAAAAAGAAATAAAATTTTAATGTCAGTAATTGTATTACCATTATATGTTCCAATTTTAATATTTGGTACTAGCGCTGTAAATAATGCTCATGTAGGAATCAATTATCATTCTGAATTATATTTTATGGGAATACTGTTTTTACTATTCTTACTCATTGCTCCAACTGCATGCGTTAAAGCATTAAAAATAAGTTTAGATTAATTTAGTCCACTGGCTATTTTTTTCTCTCGCAATTAAAATATTTCTAGCTGATAACAATAAAGCTGCAAAAAAATAAAACGTAAAACCTACTGCGGTATAAAGCAGAGGAAACAACATTTCATTTGAAATTGAAGGTGCGCTAAATTTCATAACAGTTGGTCCTTGATGTAAAGTGTTCCACCATTCAACCGAAAAATGTATTATTGGTATATTAATAAAACCGATAATAGCAAGTATATTAGCTGCTCTTGCGCCCTTTCTATTATCATCAAAGGAGTTGTACAAAATTATTATAGCTATATAGATAAAAAATAATATTAATTCTGAAGTGAGTCTTGCGTCCCACACCCACCATGTCCCCCACATAGGTTTACCCCAAATAGATCCTGTAACTAAAGCTAAAAAAGTAAAAATAGCACCGTGTCTAGCAGAAGCAATAGATAGTATTTCAAAAACTTTGATTCTCCAGATTAATGAGATAACAGAACACCCAAATAAAACAGAATATGCAAACAAGGATAACCATGCGCTTGGTACATGCACATATATAATTCTGAAGGCGTCACCTTGTTGATAATCTGCGGGAACAACAAACAAACCAAGATAAGTGCCATAAAATATAAAGAGTAATGATATAGACAAAGTCCAAGGTATCAGTTTTGTAGAAAAGCTATAAAATTTTCTTGGAGATATATTTTCAAATAAATTCTTAAACATGGTCTTCAATTTGTAAACTATGATAACATAAAATATAAAAACAAATGAAAGAGAAACAATATAAAAAAAATCTCAAAAGCTATGAATCTATTGAAATAACGTGGAACAAAGGCAAATATGGGAAGTATAAATTACTTCGAGCACTAAATAAAAAGGCATTTATAGATTCGGCTAAACCTAATCACAAAGCTGACTAATAACTTCCTTCCAATCAAACGCAGAATCAGCAATAACAAAAAATTCTTGATTCAAATATGTTTTATTTTTATTATATTTAAATCTAGACATAAATTTATCAATAACTATGCCGCCAGCTTCTTCAACAATGCATTGCCCAGCTGCTGTATCCCATTCATGAGTAGGTCCTAGCCTAGGATAGAAACAGCCATTTCCTGAGGCAATGGCTGTAAATTTCAAAGCGCTAGAAAATTTATTTATTTTTATATTGGGTACCTTGTTTGTTATAAAATTAAGTTTACTTTCATTCATACCGGAGCTGGTATAAATATTAATTAAGCTAGAGTTAGTTTTGTTTACATGTATTGGAACTGGCTCTTTATTTAATTCTTTTGTAAACGAACCCCCTCCTTCTATGGCATAAAATATTTTTTTTTCTATCGGTGAATAAATCATGCCAAAAATTGGGTATCTATTTTTAATAAAAGCTATATTAATGCAAAATTGATTTCCATTGTTTATATAGTTTTTTGTTCCATCAAGAGGGTCTATTATCCAAAAACAATTATCCACATCAATGCCCTGATAGTTTTCTTCAGAAATTATAGGGAACTCATTGGAAAAAAATTTTATATTTTTTGTAATGATCTCATTAGATTTAATGTCAATTTCCGTAACAGGTGTATTGTTTTCTTTAGAAGTGTATTTAATATTAGTCTTATGAAATTGCAGTTGCAGATTACCAGCCTCTTCACAAATACTGATTAACTTAGGAATGTTTTTGTGTATATGTGATATTTCATTCATTTTTTATAAAATTTAAATAAACAAAAATTGCAGCAAAAACTCTAGAGTCTATATTTTTTTGTTTTAACAAAAACGCAGATATTGAGGCTATAGGACATCTAATTATTTCTAATTCTTCAGGTTCATCGCCTCTTAGCTTAGAAGGCTCTAATTCTGATGCAATAATAATATATGTTTTATGGTTTATATATCCTGGAGCTAAATCAAGCGTGTAAGCATTAATCATTTTATTTGCTTTAAACCCAATTTCTTCTTGTAATTCACGGTTAGCAGCATCTAAAATTTTTTCCTGATTATCAATTTTCCCTTTTGGAAATGTTAAAGAATAATCATCTATTGCTGCCGCATATTCTTTTATAAAAATTAAATTATTATTTAAGATGGGCAAAACCATGACTGCGCCTGTGCCTGTGCCTGATATAATTTCATATTTTCTATCTATATCTTTTGAAAAGTTTATGCCGAGTTCTTCAATTTTAAATAATTTTGTAGTCGCAATATTTTTTCTATTTTTAATTGTTGGCATAAATTATGATATATTAAGTATTCTAAATGATAATACAGTAAATATAATGCAATTAAAAGATATTGAACATATTCTAATAGACATGGATGGTGTTTTACTAGATACAAAATATGATAATTATTTTTGGCAAGAATATATACCGCTCGTATATGCAAAAAAAAACAAAATAAGTTTAGAGCAAGCTATACAAATTACTCATTCATTATTCCACTATAAAAAAAATACAAAAGATTGGTATGATTTAGATTATTGGACAAATATTCTAGACATAGATATTACAAAAGAAAAAAAGAAAAAAGAAATAATGGATAAAATTAAATTAAAAAAAGATGTTGTTTCTACGCTGGAAAAACTTAAAAATAAAAAACTTTATCTTGTTACAAATGCTCATAAAAAAACACTAGACATAAAATTAAGTAAATTTACATTAAATGAGTACTTTGATGAGATTATCTGTTCTCATGAATTTAAATATGTTAAAGAAGATATACAGTTTTGGTATATTTTAAGACAATATCTGAATATAAATTATCAAAAATCAATTCTCGTAGAAGACACAATGGAGAATATTAATTCTGCATATCATGCTGGCCTTAAATCAATATACATTAG
>Ga0208764_10000688_pt1 | contig 21650 bp, 16 predicted proteins | sample ETNtaG_18_FD_185762 | JGI IMG/M metagenome (GOLD analysis project Ga0208764, IMG submission 185762) | Marine microbial and viral communities from oxygen minimum zone, Eastern Pacific Ocean - ETNP201302SV91 (SPAdes) (version 2) | ecosystem: Environmental > Aquatic > Marine > Oceanic ... | reverse complement strand
CGAACTTGAATCTATCCTCCACACCCACATATTTCCATTTGTTTCGTCAATTGATGTTAGCAATACTGCTGATGAGACAGCATCTATTACCGTCCATGCGGGGTCTGATGCATGAGTTCCTTTGTCTAGTGTGACTTCCCAAAGAGTGGAGGGGGTGCCAGTGTCCGGCAATGGCAGTGCGATAATATTTGGCTCATCGTTGAGATCATCGTTTAGTGCAAGAACCAATTCAGGCATGCCGTCCATGAGCAAATCTGCGAGTAGTGGTTGTGATACAGGATTGGGACAAGACCAGCATCCGGCAACTTGGTCTGCTGCGAGTTTGAATGTATCATGGTTCCACCGCCACATTCGCTCAGTTTCGTGACTGCCTCCAGGTTTCCATCCAGTGACATCGCATTCTATTTGCGGTGACCACAACTCAACAGTCGCCTTCCCATTGACATCATATGCAATTACGATTTCTAATGTACCATCTTCATTAGCATCAAAAATCACAGGAGTTGCCTTGATGTCTTCGTCAATGACGCCAATGTCAACTTGCCACATTGTGGCACTGGAGTCACCATCAACAATACGCATTATTCCATGTTTGGCACCATTCATGTCTTGATTATGTATGAAAACAGGAGAGAGGCTATCGCGAGCGCAGGAATCTAGAGTTAGCCCCCCTGTGTCGATATTGCCTGAAAAATCTGCAATAGGGACGCCAAGGGTGTCAGTTCCATAATCCTCGTCTGGGTAGTGATTCCAATTTAGAACGGGGTCGGTGATGCTGACATATTCGCCAGTCGACACTTGATCAGAAGGTGCATGTGAGGGGGTTATCGAATGGCGGTTTGGGTTTTGGCCGAATTGTGGCCATGCTTGACCACCATCAATCCAGACTGTTTCTTCACGAGACTGAGTCTCCGAATCCCCCCCTAAATCGTTCAATATTAAGGGTGAAATTGATTGTCCAAATAAAAGAATGATTATACTCAGGATGGCCAATGGTAATCGCTTCGCTAGAAGGGCTCCGCTCGCCATCAGTATCATTGCTTCCTGAACACCTCTTGAACATTCGTGTGATAGGGACCTTTATGGGTCACATAGTGACCCAGAACGATACTTTCCGAATCTCCTCTTGGGCGAAGCGTTCATAGAGGGGTCTTCGGTCGCCAAGTCGTCTTGGACGACCTCTCCTCTGGAGGCGGCAGCCGATGAGGGACGGGGGGCTTGCGGGCCTTCCGTCTTGGATGCCGCATTCTTTGGAGAGAATCTAAGGGGGAAGCAGGCGATGTATAGTCTCAAGCAAATAAACGACACAATCCGTATTCCAGCGGAATATATCAAAAAAGGAAAATCTCTTTCAGAACACGTCGACCGTTTAGCGCATGACGCCTTCGAGGGTCGATTTGATGATGATGGAAATTACATTCTTTTGACCTTCGATCATGAGCTCCAAGGCCGCGGCCGAATTATCCATGGAGATGGTGCAATTTACCAGAAAGTGAGTTTCAAAGCGCTACTATTCAACATGGAAAGTAACGAAATTGTTGACGGTGCAGTTAGCGAAATTCATGAATTCGGAGCATTCGTTCGAATTGGTCCAATGGAGGCTCTTCTTCACAAGAGTCAAATTTTGGATGAGCAAATTGACATTAACATTGGCCAACGCCAAATAGAGGGTAAACAATCAGGTAAGCGTTTGGGCGAAGGAACTCCAGTACGTGCCCGAATCGTCTCACTTTCGTTGAACCCACACGATCCCCGTTCCAGCAAAATAGGGCTTACTTGCAAGCAACCGTCACTTGGAGCACACGATTGGTTGGATGAGGAGCGCGATTAAGATGGTAAAGAAACCATTTGCATGTGGAGAATGCCGTATGATTCTCGATGGAGCCGAAGATCCAGTTCAATGTACTCGATGCCCAACCGCTCCAGTTTCTATCGACTGGCAGGGGTTCACAATTATTCTAAACCCAAAGCGTAGCGAAGTTGCACAACGTTTGGGGATTACAGTTCCTGGAAATTACGCATTGAAGGTGAATATTCGCTAAGGAGGACTAAAAATGGAGATTACTGACCGCAAAGAAAACCCAATTCTCAATCGTGTTGAATTGTCTTGGACTTGGAGACACGTGGGAAATGCAACACCTACTCGAGCACAAATCATAGAGGCTGTAGCGAAAATCGAACCTGGTGCGACCAAAGATAGGATTGTCGTAAAATCAGTTAGCACTCGATACGGACAGCCTTTAACTAGTGGTAATGCTTTTGTTTATGACAATCGCGAAGACTTAGAAAAGGAGCCAAAATATATTCTTGAACGCCATTCCGTATCTGTCGAAGCAAATGCTGCAACAGCAGATCCTTCTCCTGAAGAAGATACACCAACTGCCGATGCTGCAGAAGAAGCAGAAATTGCTGGAGGTGAAGAATGATGGGTGACAGTCCGAATTCTTCCGCAAAGTGGTCGAAGTATTCTATTGAAGATGGGAAACTTGTTCGAAAGCAGGAATTCTGCCCGAAATGTGGCCCAGGTGTATTCCTTGGTGTCCACTCTGACCGCAAGACCTGTGGTCGTTGCGGTCACAGTGAATCGGCTTAACTATCGGCCTTGAATTTCGAACCCCTTGGTTCGACTAATGTCTATGTTGAGTTCTTCGAGTAAGCGCCTAATTGCTTGCCGCTGCCAACCTTTGAACGATTTTCGATCTAGGTGCACCATGATATTTGCACCATCGTATACTTGGGATGTACTAGATACGGCAATTCGGATAGCATGATTCCAAGCACCAAGTGGCAACTCACCTATTTTGGGATCCCAATCTGGAGAATCAGGTTTTTCCATATTTAGGGCATAATTTGCCAGTTGGTGTCCAGCCCAGCAGTCTGTTTTCCGTAAAACATCAGTATGGCGTGGCGCATAGTGGCCCCCACCAACACCAATCATCACCTTTTGTTGGCTCTTTTCATCATCAGAAATCCCCCACCAATTCCCAGTGACACAGTCCTCGCGCTCAATCCCATCCAGTTGTAGGCCAATAGTGATGACATCAGCCCATGCTTCAGCAGCATCTTTTCTACCCCAGTGACTCTCAGATGAACCTATTTCAACAAACATTGTTGGTGTTGAAAGAACAGGGCCATGATGTGTTGTTTCAATAGTAAGCTCAAACTCAGGAACGAGGGCATATTTAATTGCAGAATTACACATTAGGCGATACCATGCAGCAAATCGTGGGTTGGGCAATACTACGGAACCCTTCAAACCCCCGAACTCTGCATGTTCTCCATGCGGTAATTCCCCAGGTACACCAATGACGTGAAGTGTGAGGGATGGCCGGCCCGAAGCAGCATAATGTCGAGTCAAAAATATAACTTCATGGAGTGGTACACTTGTTGACTCAGAAAAGCGCAAATCAAGGTTATCTTCATGCAACACTTTGTTAGGGAACCACCACAAATATACATCTGCATTCTCATGTACCCAAACCCCGCCTCCTTCGATGTCTGCTATTGTGTTCCAACCACCTCGATTGAGTAGCGCCTCACCTTGAATCCGAGATGCAATATCCGGTTCTGAGACGATTAGTAACGTGGCCATTGGTGCTCCGAAGTCCCGCATTGATTTCAGTCTTGGCGGCCCATCCCTTCATGTGGGTCAATACCTGCCGATGTATTGGGGATACAATGGAACTGCCAATAACGTCAATTCCTCCTCGACATGTTTTAACAACTGTTGATCGTGTTGTAATCATCGGAACTGATGGAGGGATTGCATTTTTACATCCGAATCGATTGATTGAAATCGATGCCCCCAAGCACCCTTTTTCGGGTGAGATATCTAAGGTAGCATTGCTCGGTGAAAATTTCCTTGCTGCCACTTGGATAGAACGTGAGATTGGTATTGCAAGAATGGCGGTACTTGACATTAGAGAACCATTGGCCAATGGCCCAGACCTAATTTCATTACGTGAAGCATCAGACAACAATAGACTTGATTCACATCAGGTGGAGGGCGCTATCTGGTCGCATGTTCTTTCTGCAGAACCGTTGGCAATGTGTGAACACAATGGCAGTTTGGTTTTTTGCACATACAATCGTGGTTTCTACAGAGTCGACATTAATTCAATAGAAATTTGGCGACGAAAGCATATCACTTGGAGTGGAGTTGAAAGGATACCTGATGGCGATGTTATTGCCGATTTAATTTCATCGAATGGGTCGATCTGGGCGTTTTCACTTGGCGGCGGTTGGGCGGAAATCAATGCAGATGACGGTGAGATAATTCGAAAAGGGGTAATCAATTTCGGTGCGAAATTGGAATCCGTTTGGAACGATTCCGATGAATGGATTATTGGTTTAAGTCACCAAAGAATCGCGAAGTGGAATTCAGAAACCAATGATTTAGAAATAGAATGTACCAATGGCCCAATCAAAGATGCCAAAAAAATTGATTCAGAATGGGTAATAACAGGTTGGAGAGAAGATTTAATCTGGACAAGCACATCTCTGCAGGCACATCCACGTCCAAATATTGGAATTCATATCATGGACCATTCTGAGCATGGTTTACTTGTTCTAGACAATTGCAATCAGTGGAGTATTTTTGGCCATAACAATACTGAGGCTGCTTGAGCAATTGTCAAAGAGCGCCCAGTGAATTGGCATACACTGGGGGAGTTGGATGGGTTTGTTTGGACGCTTTATCGTTGGGATTACCAAGCGAATGCCCCGATTTCTAGTTGGGGGGGTCGCCCGTCGTTATGTTGCAGGAAAAGATCTTCAAAGTGCTGTTAAGGTGATGAAAAAACTATCTTCAGAAGGTGCATGTTTCACTGTTGATGTACTGGGTGAAGAAATATCTAATTTGGAAGAAGCCCAATTTTTCATTGATGAATATGACCGTGTGTTAGCAGCAATTGTTGAACATAATTTGGATGCTAATTTGAGTATAAAACCAACAGCATTTGGTTTACTAATTGATACCGCCAAAGCCTACGAAAATATCGAGAGGCTCCTCAGGAATGCGGCGAAAAACGACATTTTTGTCCGCCTTGACATGGAAGATTTCCGAGTAACAACTCCAACTATTGACATTGTAATTAGAATGCATGAGAAGGGATTGACGAACGTGGGAACTGTTCTTCAATCTCGATTGTTTCGAACATCTGATGACATCAAAGATGTCTGTGAGAAGATATCAGGTTTCGCAGATTTCCGTATATGCAAGGGAGTTTACCTTGAGTCCGAGGATATAGCGGAAACCGAGTATATGGGGATTGTAAATGCCTTGAATTCTCATATTGATTTGATTATTGAAAATGGTGGTTATGCGGCAATTGCATCCCATGATTTACCTGTGATTAACCATGCTTTAACTGCCCTAAATCGTAATGCAATGGGTCCATATTTACCAGATCCACGCAAGAACTCACCACCTGATAGAATCGGTAAAGGCCCTGGATACGAATTTCAGATGTTGCTTGGAGTCCGAGGAAATATACGAAGAAAGTTGGCTAAAGAAGGTCATCGCACCCGGGTGTATGTCCCTTATGGAGAACGATGGTATGAATACAGTATGCGCCGGTTGGATGAAAATCCAGATGTGGCAATGCACGTCGTAAAATCACTATTCATGCCGTGGACCAATCGTCGTTAATCCAATTGAGAGAGCCTTTGTGCTATTGCACCCATTGCAACCGCAGTTTCCAATGACGCACCAATCCCAGTCAGTTCGAAGTGGTCGTTGCAACCATTCATGATACGTTTCGGTAAGCCTTGTCGTCCAAGGCCCATTAGCATGCACAATCTCCCTGATGCACTGAATGCTTGCAGGTCCACAGATCCACCTGCTGGTTGATGAGTTGTTGCTATCGGGTGACCAGATGAACCAGCAAGAATATCCTCCACCGAATGAAGAGATAGTCGCCCATTTTCAAGCAGTGATTGGAGGTGGTTGCCTCCTGCAGTTCGAGTTTCTTTCTCAGCTTTCTCACATAGATCTTTCAAGTCTAGAGTGGGCCACCCAACTAATGCTATTTTGAGTCCGAATCCAAATGCGACACCAGCGGCTCTGGCCAAAGCTCGCATGTGTGCCATTCCAATAGCCCCCTCGTATGTGTCGACCAAAGCAATCGTGTGGCCGATGTCCCTCGATACTACAGTATCTTTGGAAGTGGAGGTTGTATGTTGCATGCGTTTGGGCCTTAATTCCTCAGCCCTTTCAATATCGCCCAAAAACTCGAACCCTTTGGCGATATTTTTGGTCACTTTTGAAGCAACCGAACCATCTAGGTTTTCAAGCCCCTTCACTGCATTTTCAAGTAATTCTCTCGCCAATATGGGGTCTCCAACCCGATCTGCTCTCCCTGCCAAAGTAGTTGTATAGCGCACAGCATCTTCACTCTCTCCAGCAAGCACATCAGCGAGCAACTTGACATCATCAGCGGTATTCGTATTGTTACACAATGCTCGAACAGTTTCAAAATCGGCCTCTATTAAGAAAGGAATTGACATTAAAAGAGGCCTTGGCTCAATTGTAATTTTTTCCTTTTCAAGTCCATTGTGGAGAATTAAAAGAAGTCGAACAGCAAGATCAGATTCAGCTTCTATCATAGTTTCGGCAACCTTTGAAATCATCGCACTATCACCTGTTCCAATAATTGCTCGTATGACTGGTTTTGCTGCAATTGCCTCCTTACCACGATTTTCAATTGCCAGCATGAGTAGTTCTGGTAATCTAGAGGACGGCACTCTAGTTGAAATTGATTTCAGAGCATCAACGCGTGCATCTCCTTCAGGTAAACCACCGGTCAGAGAAATCAAACTATCGAGTAGAGATAATTTCGGCTGACCATTTGGCCATTTCGCTGAAGATTTCGCGATAATACCTATGCACTCTGCTAATCTCCAACCTCTATCTTCTTCTAGTAATCCTAATGCAATATCTTCAACTAATTCGAATCTGGTTTCTTGATCAATATCCTCTCGACCAGCAATACCACAGAGTGCTTCTGCCCTGTAAGGACCTGATCCAATTTTCATGGCTCTATCAAACAATTGAACTAGAGCTGTACCTGACTTCGAATCGCGTAAAATTTGGCGGCAAGTACTGGGGTCGTGTTGATTTTCCATTTGAATTCCCCACTTGATTACTCATCACGCCATTTGCGTTGGTGCTCTTCACGACCAGGAAATTCTTGTCCTTTCCAATTCCCACGATCACGAATTTTCTTATCCTCGATTTCTTCAGGGGTGGGTGGGCGGTGTAGGAATATTCTACGAATATCCCGTGCAGTCATTTTCCCATTCAATATTCGGCCTACGCCTGAGTGAAGGGCCCTAATTTTCCATACGGTTCCCCGATGTTTGACAACAGTTCCACAAGTGAATACCCGGTCAGGGTCCACTTCGATCACATCGGCAAAAGACTTTCCACCATCGGAAAAAGTTCGTTTTATCCTTGCTAAATCAATTCGCATAGCCCATACCATTTTCACTTCTTTTGCTTCTGTCTCAGTAGGTCGATCATCACCATCGATTTCAAGACGAGTAATTCTCCAAAGCATATTCTCAGCATCAAATTCATCACCTATTGTGAATACTTCATCCTCATCAATTTCCATTTGGTAGTGTTTTGATGAAGGGCCATCAGATAATGTGAACTTCACTATGATGGCTTTGGGTGATCGAAAAACCATGGTGTGTACATTCCCACAACCGCTGCATCGAAGGAGGTAATCTACACCAGTGCCATCTTTCAACTCTTTCTCTTTCAGGATATCATGGGCCTGACGAGTGTTACATCCAGGGCATCGAGTCACATTCTCGATTTCCTCAATATCATCTGCAATTTCGTCGTCGGCCATGACTGCCCCCGATTTGACCGGCCAAACGGGGGTATTTCACGCCATCCCATGTCCGAGGCGTTCATAGCCCACTCATGACCCCGGTCCTAATGTGGAACTGCATACCATTGATGACCTTCTTGGGGCTTTATTGGCAAAGAACCCAGACCAGCCGCGTGATGAGCCGGAAATAGCCTCTTCAATCGGTGCCCAATTGTTGCACATGGAACTTCCATCAATGCCAGTGAGTTTGAATCGTCGAATTAGAGACATTGTTTCACGTACTAGCCCCCAACGAGTATGTGAAATTGGTTCTGGAATTGGTCATCTGAGTTCATGGCTACTCGATCTTTGGGATCGAACTGAGCCTCCTGAGCATTTTCACCTTGTCGAGGAAGGTGGTAAATTCGGTGTAATCCTAACACGTTTAGTTCGTCGCTATGATGCTGAGTCATGGGCCCATGTTACTGTTGGTAATTTTGAAGAATTATCTGCAGCAAATTCCTCATGGCACGCGGCCCATGCAACTATTGAAGAATCAGCCAGAACAGAATCCCCACTGTTGCATACCCCCTTTAATTTGATAATCGTCAATGTTGGTTGGGATGGTTTGGCTAAAACAATACGAATCGCCATGGAAAATCTGGAACATGGTGGTCTGATTTTGACAGCCGAGCCAGAAGTTCCTGTCGCAGATGTCGGAGAAATTCCGGAATCTGGGCCTGAAACAATCGAGCAATCCAGAGTCTCTGAGTTCAATGAATGGGTTTCCCTTATCAACGAATTGAATGAATCACATTCGATTGGTTTTGTGCCATTATTCAATGGGACTTTGGTAGGTTTCATTCAGTCCTGACCAGCAATTTGTAGCAAAGTGTCTATTTGCAAATGCCCGTACCCATAGTAGTCATCATGCTCGCCTTGCTCGGGACTGGGGGTCGATGTATCCTTGATCCAAGTTTTTACCTGAGACACAGTGTCTTTACCACCTGCAGTTCCATCATGCTGTAAATCTGGTCGTATTTCTAAAAGGTGAGCAATTGCAGCGGTGACCCACACAGTTGCAGCACTGGTGCCATCACTGAGTACATAATCTGAGTCGAAACCACCACTGTTTTGGCAAGCATCTCCACAAAGTACAGGCACATTTTCACCAGGTGCAACTAATTCCGGTTTTTTGTTAGGGTCGTTACGAGGCAACCATCGCTCTGGGAAGTTAACTCCTTGGTCACCTTTGGATGAGCCACTCCATATATCACCATCTGAATCAATGCCGCCAACGCAGATGACATCAGTTTCACTACCTGGGCTGGACACATCTCCATCATCATTTTCTCCATCGTTTCCAGCAGCAGCAACAACGAAAATACCTTGGTCAATTGCATTATTGACTGCATTTTCTAAACTATCGAAATTAACAACTATGAAATCAACACCTTGCGACCCACCAAGGCTCAATGAAATAACATCCACATTTTGTTCAACGCACCAGTCAACAGCGCTAGCAATGCCTTCATCCGTACCAGTCCCTGTTTTGGCAATTGCTTTGGCAACATACAGTTCCACACCTTGGGCCATTCCTGGAATATGATCATCTGCAATCAATATCCCTGCCATGGAAGTACCATGCCCTCCATCGTCATAGGGGGCATCTCTGCTATTGATGAAATCCTTCCACCCTGCAACAATATCATTTGGAACATTTGGATGTGACAAATCAATACCGGTATCAACGATGCAGACTGCAACTCCACTTCCGTCTGTAGTTACACTGTCAAAGCCAGTTAGGTCGCGAAATTCTTTTCGCTGTACCTGATAGGCGTCATCTCCTCCCAATATACCTTCAGTCAGTAGGCCAAAAGCCCAGACGGTAAGTAGAATTGAAACGGAAAAAAGTGCGAAAGATGTAGCACTGCGCATGATTTTCCCAAGTGGCCATTCTGAGTAGAATCGACGAATTGCACTTGATTCTGGGGCAGCTGGCATTTCTAAATCAGCCCAGGCTACTTCATCATTGGAAGCGATCTCAACATCTTCCATTACTCACTCCTCCCTGTAAGGCTGTCAACGATGTCACAGAAAGTATCTGCGAAGCATTTCGCTTCCTCTTCTGTATTGTATGCGTATGCAGATGCCCTCAGACTACCCTGCTCAAGGTTTTGAGAATTAAACCATTGATTGACACAATGTAAACCTGCGCGAACAAATACTGAATTTACTTCATCCATTAGGATGCCAACATTTTGGACATCAAGATTGTGTAGTGAAATAGAGCAAATCCCACCCCTCTGTGCAGGATTCTCTGGACCGATGATACTCACTTCAGGGAGGTGACGGATACCATCACTCATGATTTGATTTAATTTCACTTCTTGAGCAGCAAATTCTGACATGTCATACTGCGCCAATAAATCCAATGCGGCTTCCGTACCACAAATCCCGGAATAGTGCCCTAGCCCACCTTCCAACCGGTCAGGTATGGTGCGTAATTTGTAAGATATTGAGTCTGCATCTTCAACAGTCCCACCACCTGCGAGTATTGGTTCAAAATCATTCAAAACATCCTCGCGCCCCCACAATGCTCCTACACCTGTGGGGCCTAGCATTTTGTGGAGACTAAATGAGAACAAATCACAGCCCAGTGCTGAAACATCAATCGGTATGTGGGGGGCCGATTGTGCCCCATCTGCATGGACTAGGGCGCCGTGGTCATGCGCGATTTTCGATACATCTGAGATGGGAATTTCGACCCCGTCTAAGTTGCCCACATGGACCATGGAGACTAGGCGAAGTGAATCTCCAGCATCAGCACATGCATTTTCAAAAGCTTCGATATCAAATGTATTATCGGGGTGACTTTGAACTGTTTTTAATTCCACACCAAATTTTTCTTTGGCTTGTAACCAAGGAATCAAGTTTGAATTATGCTCACGGTCACTGGTGATGACAACGTCGCCCTTTTTCCATTTCAATCCACTTGCAATTTGATTAATTGAGTGTGTCGCATTTGATGTGAATATGACTTCTTGGGGATTTGATGCATGAATATGGGTGGCTAACTTCCGCCGTGTTCGCGAAACCATTCTCGAAATTGACATTCCCCACCGATGCACGGAGCGACCTGCACAGGACGGGTTATTGGTGTAATAATCACTGACAGCATCGATGACCGTTTTCGGCCTAAGTGTCATGCATGCATTGTCCAAATAGACAGGACAATTATCCTCTGTAAGAACTGGAAAGTGTTCGCGAAAACCAGCAACGTCCATGAATTCACCACGCTTCATTATCAGAAAAGTAATCTTTAGCCGGAGCACTTGTTTGGCATGCACCACAAATGACACGTGATGACAACCTCTCACCACAGTTCGAACATTTGGCCCCAGGTACGCCTTGACTATTGCATCCATCTACCATACAATCAGTTTCAATTTCTCCATTTGAGAGAATCCGGACCGAATTAGCCTCACTACAATTTGGGCATTTCCCTTGTAACACTGGTTCTGAATTAGTAGATGTGGATGTACTAGTTTTACTGACTTGGCGAGCCCGATCTGATTCAATCCGAATATCTCCAGATCCTAGCATAATTTGTGGGTACCACAAAATATGGATGATTAGCCAAACGAGAATAAACCCTGATAAAATGTACATCAAACTAAATATCCACCAGCCAGTTATTTCACCTGGTTGTCGAATAGAGACATAGTGTGCACCAGACCATGAGTGAAACATGACTAGAATGCAATAGACTAGCAAAGCAGTTCCCCATGCAAACAATGAGTGGTCCCGGGTCGCTAATTCCATCTGTCGTGGATCTGGATGCCAGTGCCTTTCTTCAACATGCACATCCCGAGTTTCCATAACTGCGCGTTGAAGAATGAAACCGACAAAGGCGATTAAAATAATTCCAACTCCCGCTACAGCAACAGCAAATGACTCCAATCCAAATGGGAATTCTGGGTCATAACCATGCGCCCAATATTGACTTATTTGCGCAGCCATTAGGGCAACAAATAGACTGATTGCTTGCGAACGCATGAGGGGAAATATTGACCAAAGCCTGAGTAGGAAAATCAACCAAAGACCCATTGAAATCATCGCCAAAGCAACGGATGCAGTCGCAACATTTCGGATGCCAGAATCTTGTGAATTCGGCCCGACTCCAATATTTTCATAACTACCGCCACTGGTAAGTTCACCAATTCCCAAATCCCATCCAGAAAGTAGTACTGCAAGGCACCCTATGCCAAGGGTGATCCAGTGACTCAAAGTCCAAGTTGTTCGTATTTTGTGGTAATGGAATAAAAGTTCAACCTTGATGTGGTGAAGCGGTTCGAGTTTCGGGTATTCGACAGACAGATTTTGAGCGGTTTTCATTGTAGTGAGACGCATTCCTTCATGGAAAACGAGGCCTGCATTAGCCGGCTCTTCCTCAGCGTCATCCTCGCTCATCGACATCCCGTGCGACAACATCGCATTAAGACTCCATCCCTCTAGCCGTAGGCTAGAATATCATTTTCAGATAATCTTGCTTAGGTCAAACATCGTATGTGATTACAATGTTGTCAGTGAATTGGAATGCAATAAACATGGCAAAAATGAAGATTCCAATGACCTTGTGATATGTTCTGGAATCAGTAAATGCAGCACCTATTGCAGCACACCCTACAATGGATGGCATGATTGTCATTGCGCCAATCAGGGGTTCACCGAATAGTGAATAATTGACTGCTGCTGAGCTGAAGAGCGAGAATGCAACAATCGAGAAGAAGGCCTTGTGAACCGAATAATAGTGGGCCTCTAAATCGATGATTCCCTCGTCTGTGGCTTTGGGTAACACAAGAGTTGTGAAGAAATAAATCGAGGCCAGATTGGTCACAAGGAACCAGTATTGCACATAAGTCCATTCGATTAGATTAATGGAAAGTTCCCAAAGGCCCCACCATTGGTAAATAGCCCACATAATCACAGTGCCGACCCAGAGAGAATTGAGCCAAAACGTCTTGACGCGTTTTCGAATCTCGTACAAATCAGACACTGCACCGAATATATGTGTGAGGGCTAAACCAAGTATTAAGGAACAGAAGATTGTGATGAATTCAAAGGGTGACATCTGCATGGTTATCAGTTTATGATTCCAGAGGCAACATATAATTCTCAACCATTGAAATGGCGCCGAGAGGGAGATTTGAACTCCCGCGGGACGAACCCACGTGATTTCCAGTCACGCGCGATACCAGGCTATGCGATCTCGGCAGCGTTCCGGCGTGCAACCTTTACGATATGAGCGTGATGGAGAACTTCACCCAAATTATCTCCTCGATTCCAGTTACGTAGTCGTTAAATCAAGGGCGTAGGTCGCCGATGATACTGCCACTGTGGCTTAGAGGTATAGCGACGCCTTGGTAAGGCGTAGGTCGCGAGTTCAATTCTCGCCAGTGGCTCCTTTTTCCTGCCTCGCAAAGTCTGATGCATCTCCCGAAGGTCTTTCTAACGTCGAATAGTCGCGACTCCGTAGGAGTCGGTACAATGACAGCAGAACGGAAATTTATTCTGAGTATATTACTGACTTTGATGATGGTCTCAGTTCCTTGGGCCTCAGCAGACACAAGCCAATGGATTGGACCCAACAAAATCACATCCAATGGGCAAACAGTAACCGTTGATGGTTGGAATGTACCAGGTAATGCCACAGTTCTGAATAGTTGGATGACTGTTGATGAAGAGATGATTTATGCAAACAACGGTAGTGAATGGCGTGTGGATACAACAAACAATTTCACGGTAGGACAATTTTCTAGTTCAACTATGGATCACTTTGGCGGTCGGTTATCCCTTGAACCCGACCAAGCAGTAAGCCAAATCGAGACATTTTCTGGTACTGCACAAATGACATTCAATAACTGGCCAGAGTTTGGGAACACTTCAATTTGGGAACCAGGTTTGCCCGGATCGGTTACCAATGGCACAAGAGTGGGTCAAACAAGACAAATGAGTTATGGTGACATTCCTGCCTCTGCAAATTCAGGCTCGGTTGTCGCGGCTACAATCATGGACGGGGCAGTCCCAGCTGGACAAATCGCAGCAATTAGGTCACCTTCAATCACAATCCCTTCTCCAATTAATCACTTCAATTTGAGTCTTGACAATTGGCGCCACACAGGGCCAAACGATGCTGTCTGGGTTGAATACAAACTAGACAGTGGACCATGGTCTTGGCTCGAACCAGTTGGTGGTTACAATTCGAATGTCACCCTCTCAACATCTGCGGCACCATCTGCGACCCCAAACAATAGCACAACATTCCCAGCTTGGTCTAATCCAAATTCCACAGGCTGGACAAACGATTTATTCCTTCTCGACAATTTGACAGGGATTAACAACTCAGTTGCACTAAAAATCAGATTCCGCATATCTACTGATGTCAACAGTCCAGGTCGGCCAGGTTGGTTCATTGACGATGTCAGTTTGACAAACGTTGGCGGTGCAACCGGATATTGGCACCATGGTTGCTATGTTGTGACTGGAACTTGTCAATATAGTAACAATGCAGTGGGTGTTTTACAGGGGCAAGTCGATTTGACTAACGCAGGTACAAATTCTGAAATACGCATTCAGATGGAATGGGATTTGGAAGGTTCACTTTACGATAATTTCTGCATTGAATTATCACCGAATAACCAGACATGGACGGATATTTCATCTTCAACATCAGCGACTACAACTGCGTGTCGAAGTCGGTCTGGTGCCATACCTGGGTCAGGGTATACAATTAATGGTGTAAATTACGGTGATGAAACCAATGGTTTTGTCACCCTTGCTCTTGGAATCCCTACATCATTCCAAAATAGTGGCTTGACTGATATTGCAGTCCGTGTTGAAACTGATTCTTCAGTTCAATATGGAGGAACAACTGATGGGCAAGAAGGGCTCACCTTGGATCGAATTTCGGTAGTATCCTCTACAGGGACAGTTCTGGATGATGATACCTTATCCAATTCGAATACAATGTGGACTGCCATCGCTGGTGATTGGAATTACATTTCAATTGGTGCTGGAGCACTAGCCCTTTCTTATGGCTATGAGGATAGCCAAGCAGGAGCCCCAAATGGCCCACCTACCGGTTGGTCCTCTACGGGGGATTGGGACTTTGGACCGCTTCAAGGACAACCCACTGAAGGACCTACGTCTTGGACTTCAGCACCATTTGGTTGGGGCACAAATTTACAATCAGGATACTCTGGTTCAAATTGGGATCATTTGTTTTCCCCCTCGTATGCTATCCCTGCTGGTGCAAGTGCACGGTTGACATTTAGTCATTGGATGTGTTCTGAATCAGGTTATGATGGTGGAGCGGTATTCATTTCTACTGACAATCAAACTTGGACTCACTTTGACCCTGGGAACAATTGGTATGACACAACAGGCTTGTCATTTAACACAGGGGCAAATCTTGCCAGTGTTGGTATTTTCAATGGTGCCAACGTTGTAGGCACAGGGTTCAATTGTCAAGGCCCGCATAATTTCTGGTCAACCAAAGAGGCTGATTTAACTACATATTCTGGACAAACTGTATGGTTCCGATTTTCATTTGAGAGTGACTCAATCATCAGTTACGATGGTTGGTATGTTGACGATGTTGGCTTAGAAGTAGATTATTTCCTCGATGAAGGAGGCTGGATTTCAGATGTTCTCGCATTAGACGACATTGGCTTAGGTTTCATCGATATCGATGGAACAATTCCAATTGATACTTGGGCAACCGGCAGCGTTCTAGATGTGTCAGGAAACGTCATCGCGGGATTTGACAATGTATCTTTCCCCATTTCATTGCATGGTCTCGATCGTGCTAGTCATGCAAATGGCATCCGTATACAAATTAACATGGGTACAGATGATCCGTTCCTCACTCCACTCATTGATGCAGTTCATGTGGGTTCTGTTCGAACTTTTGATGCACGAGGGCCAGGCAATGGATGGAACGTCAATTCCAATCTTGATTTGTGGGAATCGAATTTGACCAATAATGGCTCAGCAGTATTGCAAATTAATAGTCCATTCATACATTCAAGTCGGCCAGTAACGGCTGTTGACTTCGCAGGAGTTGGTTCTCAAATTACTCTTCGTGCAGTAGATTCTAATGGTAATGTCATCGGTACTTCAGGCCTTACTGGGACCATCCAATTCCCTGATCCTCAACCAGGTTTCGGTGTTCGCATCGAGGTCAATCCAAATGGCCATATTTCCTCGCTTTGGGCAGAGGGAGACATGGCCCAACCAGCAATCAATCCAGAAGCCGATGTAACGGGTGATGGTACCGTTGATTGGGAGTTCCCAATTGGGCCATCCTATGGGGCGCATGGCTGGCAACAATTCATTCACGAGGCCGCTGACGGAACGGTATCAACCTCTCAAAACCAACAATTGACATCCGATTTAGATATGTTCGCTAATCAAGTGGAAACGGTTTCAGTACTCATCCCAGGGGATGCAATAGTCACATCTGGAGCAATATCAATATACTGTGATCCCTGTATTGCACCAGTTAATTTGAGCATAGGGTCTTCTAGTATCACGTCATTCGGTTCTGGATTGAATACAGCTAGTCTCTCTCCTACTCAAATCGCTCATATTAACATGATTCCCCCTCAAAGTGGTCTGCAAAATAATCGAGACTGGCGCATTGTTGAATTAAACATGAGCAGCAATTTACCAACTACTATTGCACAAGTTGGTGAAGTGAGATCAATTACTTTGGGTTATTCAATTTCTGAGAATCTGACGACCCTAACTCAACAGGTTATAGATTACCATGCAGCTGCAGTACTTGCTGGGTCACCTACTTCAGTCGACATTCCAATTGCTTATACTGCCGACAAGGGAGCAGTGGTAATTGGAGGCGGCGTATATCATGAATTGATGATTACCAATTATCCATTCTCTGCACCAGGGACTATGTATCCAAATGGCGACGTCACAGAGATTACAACACGCCACCGACATTTGTATGACAATACAGAAATTTCCAAAATCAGTTTAACTGGTTATGCTAGCGATGGTACGAGTATTATCTTTGAAGTGGCAGATCCTGCCGGTAGTCCGACCTTCAGCCAAATTTCAGGCAGTAGTCAATTGCCAATGGAAATGGATTGCAGCATTGTGGAAAATGGAGGTATTCTTGAAGTTGATTGGAGATTCCATGTTTCATGGCAATGGGATGATGTTGCAAACATTGCTTGGTCAGCATTGGCCCATAATCAGACGGGCGTTGGTATTGCCCCAGCAACTGCGCAAACTGGTGGCCCAGGTTCACAAGCAATTGAAAATGACCTTGAAATCAGTGGACTCACCGTCTACAATCAAGCAGGATACGATATCTCGAATCAATTCTCGCCAGAATACCCCTTCCACGTGCAGAGTGGAGAAGAAGTCCATGTCAGTGGTAATGTACGATTCCAAAACACCCCTAATCTCCGTCCATTACAAGATGACTTTGCCATGATAATCAATAATTCAGGTGTGGAAACTCCACTATCTACTGATGGGTTAGGGACATTTAGTGGTAATGTGACTTTGACATCTAATTCACTGTCACTTTTGTCACCAAAGATTGGACGCGTTGGACCGATTACTGGTTCCACTGGTGCGAACGATACAACAATTTCTCCACCGGCTATCGAAATTCTAACTGACAATGAAGCACCTGTTGCTGGACCAATTCTAGTTTCTACATCAACTGGATTACTTGATGCAAATGGGTATGTTTGGGATCCAGTATCTCCACTTTCTGTTTACATTACAGTATCGGATGCTCAGGACCGATCATCAGAAGTCACACTGAATTATTGGCGTGAAGGCATTGATGATTTGAATGCAGACGGAACCCCTCAGCCAGATGAATACCAAACTTATCCTGAGAGCCTATACACCCTTCGAAGTGGCTCGCAACAAGTTACATTCAGCAATATTCCTGTGGGTGGAAATGGATTCAATGGGAAAGTCAGTATGTGGATATCCGGTACAGATTGGGCAGGGAATAGTTACCAAGATGGAAACACTGGAGGGGGCCCAGGGTTCGCCGATGATTGGGCTACTCTACAAACTGCAGAAAACACTGAAACCGTTTTACTGAATACGGGATTCGGTTTGGATTCAATTGACGAGCATCTTCTTGCAGGTCAAGTCCATACTGTCTCAATGACGATTCAAGACGCCAATGGAGTCCAAACATTGGATGATGTCGGAGTCTATCTTGCAGGTCAAGTAAATGCACCACTGGGTGAAATTCATTATGATCCACGCCAAGATATTTTGACGACAGTTGCAGGTAGTTTTGTAACACCACTCTCGGCAGTAGTCACTCCCCTGTCAGCAGACACTTCTAAGGTTGATATCACATTTTCAGTTAGCTGGGACATGCCGTCTACTCAGTCACACCAAGTACCAGGTTTTACGATTACAGATGACATGCAAATTGTAACAAATGTCAACAATTTGAATGCGATACGCTGGAAATTAGATAATGAGTTAACAGCAGTAATCACCAATTTAGAGGACCTCACCCCACCTGTTACAACAGGTTCTACTACCCAGATCCATGTGCAAGAGGGTGATGAAGTTGAAGTTGAAGGAATGATTGTTTATTCAACAACGAATATACCCCTAGAGATCCCCTCTGAGAATTTATCAGTCCTGACGCAAATTCTCTTCGGTTCAACAACCATTGAACGAACAGTTACGGTTCAAGAAGGAGGCACATTCAACTCTATTCTGGTTTTACCAACACGAACACCATTGACTCCCGAAATGCCAATTCAAGTGGTGGTACTGAATCTCCCTGGGTTGGCAACATCTGACCCTAATATGGACTCAACAATTGTCGTTGATAGTGAACCACCTGAGGTTGTTTTTGACCCATATCGCTTCCCATCCAGCTCACTAATGTATCTCGAAAGTGATAGGTTGGATGCGGTTACAATCGACCTCGTCATTGTGGATCAAGGTGGATTCCCAACTACTCCATTGGAAATTGAATGGGCGTATTTACGCGTGAATGGTTTACCTCGAATGGGAATGGGTGGAAATTCATCACTCACATTTGTCGATGAACTGGATGGCCAGTACCACTTCACCGGTATTTTCGACATGAACCCGGCAGGAGATGAGAAATTGAATGATGGAGATTACATTTCAATTTGGGCATCGGGCATTGATCTGTCAGGCAATGATTTGACGGGTGAAGGGACAGCATCGACGCCGCGTGTACCATCATTCTCCCTCATTGAATTCGAGCCAGAATTGACAGGATGGGACTTGAATCCAGATATCCCTGAATATGGTGGCATCATTGAAATCAATGCAATTTTCCGAAACAACGGAATGCGCTCTGGATCAATCAATGTTCAATTGGTAGAGGATATCGATGGTGCGATGCGAACTGTTGACGACAATGTCACTGTAAACTTCACAGCAAAACAGAGCAATCGTGTTGCTACGTTTGAGTGGGAAGCATGGAAGTCTGGAGAAGCGAAGTTGTTCATCATCGTTGATGGAGATGAGTTCAATTCGATTGCTGTTGAGAAGATTATCATTGCTGAGCCAGAATCCGAATCGCTGAGTGACAATGCTGCATTGCTTGGAATTATTGCATTTGCAATTGGTGCGGCCGCAATTCTTCTACTGGTCATAGTAATGCGTCGACCTAGTGAATCAATGGATGATTATGATGAATCCGACGACATTTGGTATGATGATGATGGGAATGAAATTGATGATTTGAATGGAATCAGACTTGATTTTGAAGATGAGACATTGTCCAATACAGCGGCACGTTACAGTATTCATGACAAGACGGCTTTCCTCAAGCACGCTCAAACATATGACCGTGACCGTGATGGATTCCTTGACGCTTCAGAATTGGAGCAAGCCGCAAAGGACTTCATCGAAATGCTAGCTAAACCGATGGTTTCCATGGAAAGCACATATCCGTTGGACTTCAACAATGAAACTGTATCTCACATTATTGGCAAGCACCATATCTTTGACAAGGATGCATTCCTTGCACATGCAAGTGGATACGATTCCGATGAAAATGGGTATCTCAAACAATCTGAGTTAGAACGAGCTGCAGAAGAATATGTGGCTAGTGGCCTTAATCAGGAACTTTCTCCTAGTGCACCAGCAGATCCACGTGAATTAGCAATCGCTGAAGTTGTTGCTGCTTTACCAGATTGGTCCCACAAACGGGCTAGTAATTGGATGGACAAGGGTTGGAGTGCAGAACAAATAATTGCACATCATTCTCCCAGTGAAACAGAAGCACCTCCGGCTGCCCCAGTAGGTTTTGGTTCGGATTATGTGGCGGAGTCACCAGTAGTAGAAGAGCCAGTTATTGAACCAGAGCCCGAAATCACAGAAGTCGAAATCATTGATTCAGTTGCCACTGAATTACCATCAGAAGCCGCATTGAAACGAATGAAGAAAGCGGAATTGGTTTCATTGGCTGAAGAGCGAAACTTGAGCACTTCAGGGACCAAGGCAGATATCATAGCTCGGTTGCTAGGCTAAAGTCGAAACCGCGAAACCGCTCGGTGGCCGATTTCGAAACTGTTTCGAAACGGTATATGAAACCTAACAAAATCGTTTCCTTTATAGACTGTAAAGTTTGGAGGGCGTTTCGAGGAAGAAAACTTCCTCATGATGGGATGGGAACCATGAGCAATAGCGAGAACCGTAGAGTGGCAATTACACAAGAAATGACAGAACTGCAGAGTGAAGTTGATGATTTACGAAAACTTGTCAATACGTTACTGACGATTATCATGGAAGAAGCAGATGGAGTACAGTCAGGTTCAGCACCAGTTCATGCAGGCGCCCCTCGTGCCGGCATTTCAATGTGAAACATCACTGTTGTATTTCCCGCATCAGTTCCGCACGCCTTTGCTTTTTTTGACTAAATAAGAAATTCATAACTACAGTTTCAAGTACCGCGTATCCAAGAATGTAATGGATCACTGTTGTCATCGTTCCACTAGAGTTAGGAAGCCAGAACACAATAACCACGAAAAAAGCGATAAAAGATAGGACGTTGTACGAGAATCTCGTATATCTTATCATTCCAAAGTAGTCAATTTGTACTGGTCCTTCTGGGACTACAATTTGTTTAATCGCTTGAACTTGTTGAACATTTGTGATGCTTGTATTACTGACATTTCCCATTACTACGCTATCTTGTACCCTAATCTGACTTGGATGTATAGATTGATGATTGTTAGTAGAAACATGACGAATCAGAGTTGAGCAATTAGGACAAGAATTCCAATTCGGCTCTAGGAATTGATTGCAATTTCTGCAATAGTCCATGTGGTGCCGAAAGGATTGAAGGAAATAACCTATGGCTTTTCCAATCAACCTTTGATGACACAGAATGGGCGCAACCTTGCTACTGGTCGTGCAAGTTCTGCTTCCGCAGTAAGCCGAATGACTTCATCAACATCTTTGTAGGCACTTGGGGCTTCTTCTGAGAGGACGTTTGGAGTATTTGCATGTACAGTGATGCCTTGTGCTTGCAATTCATTTTGCAATTGTTCAGCATCAATCGTTTTCCGTGCTTGGCTTCGTGAGAGAGCACGACCTGCACCGTGGCAAGATGAACCAAATGCTGCATTTGTTCCCTTTGTTGGTCCTGCTAGGACCCAAGATGCAGTCCCCATATCTCCGGGGACTAGAACTGGTTGACCTATTCCCGCAAATCGAGATGCTAATTCAGCATGATCACCACCCAATGCACGCGTGGCACCTTTTCTGTGA
>Ga0208764_10000685_pt1 | contig 21675 bp, 17 predicted proteins | sample ETNtaG_18_FD_185762 | JGI IMG/M metagenome (GOLD analysis project Ga0208764, IMG submission 185762) | Marine microbial and viral communities from oxygen minimum zone, Eastern Pacific Ocean - ETNP201302SV91 (SPAdes) (version 2) | ecosystem: Environmental > Aquatic > Marine > Oceanic ... | reverse complement strand
AGTAAACCATACAGGTGTAAAATTAGAGCCCCTGGATTTTCTCACTTACAGGCCATGGATTATTTGGTTAAAGGACACATGTTAGCCGATGTTCCAGCAATTTTGGGTTCGCTTGATATCGTTTTTGGTGAGGTTGACAGATGAGTCTAAAAAAAATTTACAACGAACAGCCGGATAAATTTGAGTTTACAGAATCAAATCTGAAAATCGCAAACAAAATATTAGAAAGATATCCAAAAAATCGAAAAAAGAGTGCGGTTATGCCCTTGCTTAATCTTGCTCAAAATCAAAATGACAACTGGATCCCGTTAGCTGCACTAAAATATATAGGCAAGTTCCTTTCTATGCCTTACATAAATGTTTATGAAGTAGCAACTTTTTACAGCATGTATAATTTAACTCCAGTTGGAAAATATTTTATTCAGGTGTGCACTACTAGTCCGTGTGCTTTAAGGGGCGCAAATAATATTGTTGAAGTTTGTAGGGAAAAAATTTCTAAAAATCCAAATGAGTTGTCAAAAAATGGACTTTGTTCTTGGACAGAAGTTGAATGTCTTGGAGCATGCGTTAATGCTCCTATGATCCAAATAAACAACGACTATTATGAAGATCTAGATGATCTAAACACCAAAAAGATTGTAGACTCTTTTATAAACGACAAACCATTAAAAGCTGGATCGTATAGAAATAGAAAAAATTCAGCTCCAGAGAAAGAGAGAGCAGTATTAAACGGATCAAAAAATGATTAAAGAAGAAGATAAAATATTTAAAAACCTATACAACGAATTTGGTTGGAAGTTAGAAGATTCCTTAAAAAGAAATGATTGGTCGAACACCAAAAATTTTATTACCAAGGGAAGAGAATGGATTATCAACGAAATTAAAACATCTGAACTTAGAGGTAGAGGGGGAGCGGGATTTCCAACTGGTTTAAAATGGTCTTTTGCACCCAAGAAAGTTGGTTCAAGACCACACTATTTAGTAATCAATGCTGATGAATCAGAACCAGGAACTTGTAAAGATAGAGACATATTAAGATTTGAGCCACAAAAATTAATTGAAGGTTGTCTTATAACATCTTACGCAGTAAGCGCGCACGTCTGTTATATTTATATTAGAGGAGAGTATTATAATGAAGGCGCAAGACTCCAAGAAGCAATAGATGAAGCGTATGAAAAAAATTTTATTGGGAAAAATGCTTGTAATTCTGGATGGGATTTAGACATATATATTCATTTCGGTGCAGGCGCTTATATTTGTGGAGAAGAAACAGCTTTATTAGAAAGTTTAGAAGGAAATAAAGGTCAACCAAGACTAAAACCTCCTTTTCCTGCTTTAGTCGGCTTATATGGTTGTCCGACAATAGTAAATAATGTTGAAACAATTGCTGTAGTCCCAACAATTTTAAGAAGAGGTGGAAAATGGTTTTCATCAATAGGTCGTCCAAAAAATACTGGAACAAAAATATTTTGTATTTCTGGAAATGTTAACTCACCATGTAATGTAGAAGAGGAGATGGGAATACCTCTAAAAGATCTTATAGAAAAACACGCAGGCGGAGTGATTGGTGGATGGAAAAATTTACAGGCCGTTATACCAGGAGGGTCTTCTATGCCTCTTATTCCTAAAGATTTATGTGAGACACTGAGGATGGATTTTGATTCTTTAATAGCGGTAAAAAGTGGATTAGGTACCGCAGGAATAGTTGTTATTAATAAAGAAGAAGACATCATTAAGTGTATGGCTAGAATTGCAAAATTTTATAAACATGAAAGTTGCGGACAATGTACACCTTGTAGAGAAGGGTCTGGCTGGATGTGGAGAATACTTGAAAGAGTTGTGAAGGGAGACGCAACATATAAAGACATTGATTTGTTATCAGATGTAACCAAACAGATCGAGGGACATACGATCTGTGCTTTCGGTGAAGGCTCAGCATGGCCAGTACAAGGCCTTCTAAGACATTTCAGAAAAGAAATTGATAAAAGATGTCACTCCGAACCAATAATAAAAAAGAAAAGAAAAATACCATATTTGATTGATCAACATACTTTAGAAAGCAAAGATGCCTAAAATAATTATTAACGACAAAGAAATAGAGTTCAAAGAAGGAATGACAGTTTTGCAGGCATGTGAATTAGCTGGAGCTGAAATTCCAAGATTTTGTTATCACGAGAGATTATCAATAGCTGGCAATTGTAGAATGTGTTTAGTTCAAATGGAAAAGTCACACAAACCTATAGCATCATGCGCTATGCCTGCAGCCGATGGAATGAAAATAAAAACTAATACAGAAATGGTTGAAAAGGCAAGGAAGGGTGTAATGGAATTTTTACTTGTAAATCATCCATTGGATTGTCCGGTTTGTGACCAAGGTGGAGAATGTGATTTACAAGATCAATCACTTTATTACGGTTTTGATAGTTCAAGATTTAAAGAAAATAAAAGATTAGTAAAAGACAAATACATGGGTCCTTTAATCAAGACTCAAATGACAAGATGTATTCACTGTACTCGATGTATTAGGTTTGCAACGGAAGTAGCTGGAGTTTCTGAACTTGGAGCAATTGGACGTGGTGAAGATATGGAAATAACAACATATCTCGAAAAATCTATGGAGTCAGAACTTTCTGGAAACGTAGTAGACCTCTGCCCAGTTGGTGCTTTAACTTCAAAACCATATGCTTTTGAAGCAAGGCCATGGGAATTAAAAAAAACAGAGAGTATAGATGTTATGGATGCTATTGGCTCAAATATAAGAATTGATAGCTATGGCTGGGAAGTAAAAAGAATTTTACCAAGATTAAACAATACTATCAATGAGGAATGGATTTCTGACAAAACACGTTATGCTTGCGATGGATTGCTAAAGCAAAGATTAGATAGACCATACATTAGGAGAGACGGCAAGTTAGTAGAATCAAATTGGGACGATGTAACAGATCTAGTTTGTTCGAAAATAAACTCAACAGATCCCAAACGTATTGCTGGACATGTTGGAGGAATGTCTAGCATGGAAACAATAAATTCATTTAAAAAGTTTTTAACTTCAATAGGCACTAGTAATTTTGAATTTAGAGAAAAACCTTTTTATATAAACCCAGAACATAAAATAAATTATTTATTTAATTCTTCCATTCAAGGCATTGAGAGTTCTGATTTTTTACTTTTGATAGGAGCTAACCCTAGACATGAAGCTACCATGTTGAACGCTAGAATTAGAAAATCTTTTATTTCTAATAGATTACCTATATTTTCAATAGGCAATCCTGGAGATTTAACTTATCCATACAAGATTGTTGGGGAAACGACATCTGACATTAAAAAACTTATTGATGAAGAGAGCGAGATAAGTAAAAAAATTAAACAATCAAAACATCCGATAGTGATAATTGGTGAGTCAGCATTAGAACTTCAGTCAGGAGAATATATCCTAGAAGGTATAAGAAACTTTCTTTTTAAAAATAATTTTATCAATGATAAATGGAATGCATTTAATATTTTAACACAAAATGCATCAACTGTTGGCGCAATAGATTTAAATTTTTTTAATATAGAAAAGGAAAATAATTTTACTTTTTTTGAAAAACTTGAAAAAAGAGAGTTTGATTTATTATACCTAATTGGTTCAGATGAATTAATTTTTGATAAGAAAAACGAATTTATTATTTATCAAGGAAGCCACGGAGATAGAATAGCTCAAATTGCTGACGTGGTTCTTCCTAGCCCGGCCTATACTGAACAAAATGGTTTATTCATAAATTTAGAAGGAAGATTACAAAAAGCTGTAAAAGCAACACATCCAATTGGAAATTCCAAAGAGGATTGGAAAATTTTTAATTTATTGAGCAAGAAAGCTAAAAATAATGAATTATTCAAAAGCTATAAAGAACTACTAGAGAATACTTTAAGCAAAATTAAAAATAATACAGGATTCGATTCTCTTCCAATTGTTCAAACAAAAAACATTAAATTTAAACTAGGTAAATTAACAAACGAGGAGATTTTAATAAGAAAGATCGATTATTACTTTAGCAATCCAATCGCCAGAGCCTCTAAGACCATGAGTGACTGCAGATTGATAAAATCAAAAAATCATCAAAGTAGATTGACAGGTTAACATGGAATATTTCGTTATTTTATACAAAGAAGTTTACAAAATTTTACTTTTATTAATTCCAATTTTGGTATCGATAGCATTAATTGTTTGGTTTGATAGAAGAGTATGGGCATTCGTTCAAAAAAGAAGAGGGCCCAATGTTGTTGGTCCATTTGGCTTGTTCCAGCTATTAGCCGATGCCTTAAAATATATTTTTAAAGAAATAATTGTTCCGGCAAGCGCTAATAAAGTTATTTTTATTCTTGCGCCAATTGTAACGATGACATTAGCATTATCAGCTTGGGCAGTAATTCCATTAAGTGAGAAGATGGTTATTTCAAACGTGAATGTTGGTATACTTTATATATTTGCAATCTCATCCCTGAGTGTTTACGGAATAATAATGGGAGGCTGGGCTTCAAACTCAAAGTATCCTTTTTTAGGAGCAATTAGATCGGCGGCTCAAATGGTCTCCTACGAAGTTTCGATTGGTATAATAATTATAAATGTACTTCTATGTACCGGTTCTTTAAATTTAAAAGATATCGTTTTAGCCCAAAAAAACTTATGGTTTGTTATCCCTTTGTTTCCAATGTTTGTAATTTTTTTTATATCTGCTTTAGCAGAAACCAACAGACCACCTTTTGATTTACCAGAAGCAGAAGCCGAATTGGTTGCGGGTTATCAGACAGAATATTCAGGGATGATGTATGCAATGTTTTGGCTTGGAGAATATGCAAACATATTATTAATGTGTGCTATGGGGTCCATACTCTTTTTAGGAGGCTGGCTATCCCCAATAGATATTTATCCTTTTAATGTCATTCCCGGTGTCTTTTGGATGATATTTAAAATTTTATTATTATTTTTTATGTTTGCGATTACTAAAGCAATAGTACCCAGATATAGATACGATCAGCTGATGAGATTAGGATGGAAAGTATTTTTACCTTTCTCCTTAATCTACGTTGTTTTGACATCAAGCTTCTTAATTTATTTCGATTTATTGCCAAACAAAGGATTTTAAATGAAATTAAACAGAATTTTTAAAATTATATTTTTATCAGAATTTATTAATGCAACAATTATTGCCTTTAAAGAAATATTTAGAAAAAAGAAAACTATAAATTATCCTTTTGAAAAAGGATCGATTAGCCCAAGATTCAGAGGCGAGCATGCGCTAAGACGTTATTCAAATGGAGAAGAAAGATGTATTGCTTGTAAATTGTGTGAGGCTATTTGTCCTGCACAAGCAATAACTATTGAATCAGAAGAACGTTCGGATGGCAGCAGAAAGACTACTCGGTACGATATTGATATGATAAAATGTATCTATTGTGGATTATGCGAAGAGTCTTGCCCCGTAGATGCAATAGTTCAAGGTCCAAATTTTGAATTTGCAACAGAAACTAGAGAAGAACTTTATTATAACAAAGAAAAGTTATTAGAAAACGGCGATAGATGGGAATCAGTTTTAGCTAACAATTTAAAACTAGATAAACCTTACAAGTGAATTTTAAATGATAGCTCACGCATTCTTTTTTTATTTTTTTTCTACAATTGCAATTTTATCTGCAATTATGGTTATAGTTTCTAGAAACACAGTTCACGCTGTATTTTTTCTTATTTTGGATTTCATCTCAATTGCATCACTTTTTATAATGATTGGCGCAGAATTTTTAGGAATGATGATGATTATTGTTTATGTCGGAGCAGTCGCAGTTTTATTTTTATTTGTAGTAATGTTGATGAACGTTAGTGAGCAAAAACTTTCATGGTTTAGAGGGTCAAAACAATCAAAACATATTCCCATCGGACTTGCAGTAGGAGTAGTAATTTTACTCGAACTTATAGTTGTTGTTGGAGGATGGCAATATAGAGATACCTTTACTGAAACAAAATTTTTAAATTTTCAAAGTGATTTTACTAATACACATTCAATAGGAAACGTTATGTATACAGAATACATACATTTATTCCAAATTTCCGGAATAATTTTATTACTTTCTATGATTGGAGCTATAGTTTTAACCTATAGAAAACGAGAAGGCGTAAAGAGACAAAGTTATTTTACACAAGTATCTAGGGAGCGAGAAGATTCTGTAAAATCAGTTGAAGTTGAATCCAACAAAGGAGTAAATTTAGATGATTGAAGTTGGTTTAGGACATTATCTTACCTTTGGTGCTATAATTTTTTCAATCGGCACCCTTGGAATTTTTGTAAACAGAAAAAATGTTATCGTTATTTTAATGTCTATTGAATTGATATTGTTGGCAGTCAATATTAATCTTGTTTCATTTTCTATTTATCTTGAAGATATAACCGGACAAATATTTACTATGCTTATTTTAACAGTTGCAGCAGCCGAAGCTGCCATAGGTTTGGCAATTATTGTTTCATATTACAGAAACAAAGGATCAGTAAGAGTAGAAGAAATAAATGAGATGAAAGGCTAGATGGAATACGCGGCTATATTTTTACCTTTGTTTGGGACTATCGCGGGATATCTATCAAGATATCTTGGTGATATTATCTCTCAGTTACTCACAACAGCTTCGGTTTGTTTATCTGCTGTTTTGTCAATCGTAATTTTTTATAACGGAATTACTCATGATAGTTATGGAAATTATTTAATTTATGAATGGATTTCCTCAGGCAATTTTCAGGCAAACTGGTCAATAAATATAGATCCCTTAAGCTCCATAATGTTGATCGTGGTTACTTTGGTTTCAGCTTTAGTGCACATTTACTCAATTGGATACATGAGTCATGATCCAAACAAACCAAGATTTATGTCTTACCTTTCGCTATTCACCTTTTCGATGTTGGTATTAGTAGTATCCGATAATTTTTTACAATTATTTTTTGGATGGGAAGGGGTTGGCTTGTCATCATATCTTTTAATTGGTTTTTGGTACAAAAAAGATTCAGCAAATAAAGCTGCTATAAAAGCTTTTATAGTAAACAGAGTGGGAGACTTTGGATTTGCAATAGGTATATTTCTTATATTTTTATTTTTTGGAACTTTAAATTATAATGAAGTTTTTCAGTTAGTTCCAAGTTTTTCAGAAAAAACAATTAATTTTATAGGATTTGATACAAATCTAATAACATTAGTTTGTTTATTTCTGTTTGTTGGGGCAATGGGAAAGTCAGCTCAGTTTTTTTTACACACATGGCTCCCAGATGCAATGGAGGGACCAACTCCTGTTTCAGCACTAATTCACGCAGCAACAATGGTCACGGCCGGAGTATTTTTGGTAGTAAGATGCTCACCTATTTTTGAATATTCTCAGTTTGCATTAAATTTTGTGGCTATTATAGGTATGATAACCGCATTCTTTGCAGCAACAGTTGCAATAGTTCAAAACGATATAAAAAAAATAATTGCATACTCAACATGTAGTCAACTTGGATATATGTTTTTTGCGGCAGGAGTAGGCGCATATCATGTAGCGATATTTCATTTGTTTACCCATGCTTTTTTCAAGGCATTATTATTTTTAGGCTCTGGTTCAGTTATACACTCGATGAATAATGAACAAGATATTAGAAATATGGGCAATCTATGGAAAAAAATGCCTTTTACCTGGATCTCTATGATTGTGGGAACTTTAGCCCTTACCGGTTTTCCTCTTTTATCTGGCTATTACTCAAAAGATGCAATTATAGAGTTTGCATATCTGAGCCATACTAACGTTGGTTACTTTGCAGCTGCTGTAGGAATAATTACAGCACTATTAACAGCCATCTATTCTTGGAGACTAATATTTAAAACTTTTCATGGTAAATTTAATAACGAAAAACTCTCAAGAGCAGACATACATGAATCAGGTTTTTCTATAACCTTACCTCTTGCTGTTTTAATTTTAGGTTCAGTTTTTTCAGGTTTTTTATTCAAAGATTATTTGATTGGTCATCATTACGTAGAGTTTTGGGGGAGTTCTATTTTATTATTGAAACAATTTAGTCACGAACAAGTTCCAAGCTGGCTTTTATACTTAACTCCATTTCTAGTAACATTTTCAATTCCTTTATCTTATTATCTTTTTGTCAAGAATGTTAAAATTTTAGAACAAATTAAATTAAGACACAAAAAAATTTATAAATTTTTAATAAATAAATGGTACTTTGACGAGATTTACGATTTTATTTTTATAAAACCTATTAAGTTAATAGGATTATTTTTTTGGAGATCGGGCGATATAAAAACTATTGATAGATTTGGCCCGGATGGCATCTCAAAACTCGTCAAGATTATTTCCAATAAAGCAACAAAGTTGCAGAGCGGATATATATTTGATTATGCTTTTATAATGTTGCTAGGGTTTTCTCTATTATTAACTTTTTTTATTATATATAAATGAACTTTCCAATATTATCGTCAATTACTTTTTTGCCCCTCATAGGTGCTTTTTTTGTATTTTTAACTCGAAGCGAGAAGAATCAGATAAATAAGGGGGCAATATATGTTTCTCTATTTACAAGTTTTGTAAACTTCTTTCTCACATTATTTCTCTGGTATTCATTTGACAATCAAGTTTCAGACTTTCAATTTGTTGAGGAAGCAATTTGGATTAGCGGTTTTATAAATTTTAAATTTGGCATAGACGGAATTTCTATCTTATTTATTCTATTGACTGCTTTTATTATTCCTATTTCTGTTATTTCTTGCATTAACAGCGTTAAAACAAGGCTTAAAGAATTTTTAATTGCAATTCTTGTATTAGAAACCTTTATGATTGGAGTCTTTTGTTCGCTTGATTTGGTAACTTTTTATCTTTTTTTCGAGGCGGGTTTAATACCCATGTTTTTAATTATAGGCATATGGGGAGGTTCAAGAAGAGTTTATTCTGCGTTTAAATTTTTTCTATTTACACTGTTAGGTTCTGTTTTAATGCTTGTAGCTATAATTTCTATATATTGGATTACTGGCACAACAGATGTTACTGAAATTTATAAAATTAAAATACCTTCAGAATTTCAATATCTGCTTTGGTTAGCATTTTTTAGTTCTTTTGCCGTTAAATTGCCAATGTGGCCGGTTCATACCTGGTTGCCTGATGCACACGTTGAGGCTCCAACAGCTGGTTCGGTTATACTTGCCGCCATTCTTCTTAAGATGGCTGGGTATGGTTTTTTAAGATTTTCTATAGGAATGTTTCCGCTAGCTTCAGAATATTTTGTACCATTTATTTTTGTATTAAGTGTAATAGCAATAATTTACACATCTTTAGTGGCCCTCATGCAAGATGATATGAAAAAATTGATTGCCTATTCTTCAGTTGCACACATGGGCTTTGTCACATTAGGAATTTTTACATTCAACAAACAAGGTATCGAAGGAAGCATAATACAGATGTTTAGCCATGGTTTAATTTCTGCAGCTTTATTTCTGTGTGTTGGCGTTCTTTATGACAGAACACACTCAAGAGCAATAAACTATTTTGGTGGAGTTGTTCATATTTTACCAAAATATTCATTTATCTTTATGATTTTTGTCCTTGCAGCCCTGGGATTGCCAGGCACCAGTGGCTTTGTGGGTGAGTTTTTAGTTTTGGTGGGAGCATTCAAAGTTAATTTTCTAGTTGCTATTTTAGCAAGCCTAGGAGTTATATTGGCAGCAGCTTATATGCTTTGGCTTTATAAAAGAGTTATTTTTGGAAAATTAGAAAAAAACGAATTAAAAGAAATGAAAGATTTAAACAAATCAGAATTTGCAATTTTATTTTGTCTAGGAGTTTTGGTGATATTTTTTGGTTTTTACCCAGAACCCTTATTAGATACAATAAATGTTTCTGTAGATAATTTGATTGCTAAATATAATTTGGAGATTGCTAAATCAATTGCTTTAAAATAATTTTTTATGATAGCTATTCAATATTTAATTCCTGAACTTATTTTATCAATTTCAATTTTTTCCTTGATAATTATTGGTGTATTTATAAAAAATAGTTTTAATATTATTTATAGACTTTCAACTTCTTTAGTTTTTTTACTTATATTAATTATTATAAGCAGTGATAATGAAACTGTAAAAATATTTAAAAATAGTTTTATTTTGGATGAATTTGCATCTTTTTCAAAAATATTAATACTCTCATCTTCTTTTTTTGTATTAGTTATGTCAAAACAATATATTCAAGATATAAAAAATAATAAATTTGAGTACCCCATCATTATACTTCTTTCTATTCTAGGAATGTTTTTTATGGTTAGTGCAAATGACTTAATTCTTTTTTATCTAGGGTTAGAACTTCAGTCATTATCTTTATATATTTTAGCCTCAATAGACAGAGACAATTTAAGATCTTCAGAAGCTGGAATAAAGTATTTTGTTTTAAGCGCTCTTTCTTCTGGTTTGTTATTATATGGCTGCTCTCTTCTCTACGGATTTACTGGCTCAACAAATTTTGAGATAATATCAAACAGTACAGGTGATCTAGAGATAGGAATCATTTTTGCTATGATTTTTATACTTGTAGGCCTGGCTTTCAAAGTTGCTGCAGTACCTTTTCATATGTGGACACCGGATGTTTATGAGGGGTCGCCGACATCTGTTACAAGTTTTCTTTCTATAGTCCCAAAAATTGCAGGCATAGTAGTGTTTATAAGGTTTATGTATTCTCCGTTTCACGGAATTATCGATCAGTGGCAATATATTTTAGTTTTTATATCTATAGCTTCTATGATTTTAGGTGCAGTTGCCGCTATAGGACAAAATAATATTAAAAGACTTATAGCTTATAGTTCAATTGGTCACATAGGCTACGCAATAGCAGGCATAGCGTCCGGTACAGAGAACGGATTTAAAAGTGCCTTAACTTATATTTTAATCTACGCAGTAATGAATATAGGAATTTTTGCTTTTATTTTTTTAATGAAAAGAAAAGGAAAATATGTTGAAGAAATTAGCGAACTTTCAGGAGTGTCAAAAAATCATCCCCTTATATCGCTTTCATTATTAATTATATTATTTTCTCTAGCAGGCATTCCTCCTTTAGCAGGTTTTTTTGCAAAATTTTATATTTTTATGGCCGTTATAGAAAGCGGCATGTATACTCTTGCAATAATTGGTTTGGTTACTACGGTTGTTTCTGCTTTTTACTATATAAGAATTATAAAAATAATGTATTTTGATGATCCTAAAAAGCCTTTTGAAAGTTTTAAAAATTATGGAACCCACACTTCTTTGGCGTTAAGCTGCATCTTCTTGGCTTCTTTTTTCTTATACCCATCTATTTTTGATGCCATTATTTCAAATATTAATATTTTTTGATGAATCTAAACTTAATTAAATTTAATTGTGTAAAAAGCACAAATGATAGTGCAATAAAAATAATAAGATCTAGAAAAAAAAAAGAAGGAATTGTTATTTCTAATTTGCAAACAAATGGCAAGGGAACAATGGGAAAAAAATGGATTTCACAAAAAGGCAATCTATTTGCTTCAATATTTTTTGAGCTGAAAGAAACATTGCCAAATTTTAAAGAATTTTCTTTAATAAACCCTTTGATTATTAAAAAGATTTTAAACAAATATTCAAATTACTCAGTAAAAATTAAGAAACCAAATGATTTACTTATAAAAAGTAAAAAAGTTTGTGGAATTTTGCAGGAAGTAATCAAATTTGAAAAAAGAAAATTTTTAATAATAGGGATAGGAATAAATACTTTGACTTGTCCAAAAAATAATAAATTCAAATCAATATCTCTGCTTGAGTGTTCAAATAAACTAATTGATAATTCCAAAATTATAGAAAATTTAAAAAAGAATTATGAAACTATTTTTTATAATAACAAGTTTAATAAATTATTTCTGAAGAAAAATATAGGCTAATAAAATGAATTATTTAGTTGGAGATATAGGAAACACAAATATAAAAATTTGCAAACTAAATAAAAATTTTAAAATAGTTAAAACATTTTTATTTAACACAAAAGATACTAAATTAGAAAAAAATGTTAAAAAAAATCTGAATCAATTGTTAGAAAAGAATATCTCAAATATTATACTTTTTTCAAGTGTCGTTCCTGATGTTTATAAAAGAATTCACAAAATATTTATAAAAAAAAAATTTAAAGTTTTTGAAGTAAAAAAATTTAAATTAGATAAAATTATAAAATTAAGAATAAAAAAACTTGCCCAGTTGGGCTCGGACAGAATATGTAATGCTATTGGAGCTTATTATAAGTATAAAACAAATTGTATTGTGATTGATTTTGGAACTGCTACAACTTTTGATGTTGTAAAAAAACCTGCAATTTATGACGGTGGAGTTATAGCTCCAGGAATTAATTTATCTATAGAAAATTTATTTTTATCAACTGCTTTATTGCCTATGTTTAAAATTAAAAAATACCCTTATACTTATGGAAAAAACACAAAAGAGGCTTTGAATTCAGGTTTTTTTTGGGGATACCAAGGCCTGATAAACAACATAGTAAAAAAAATTACTAAAAAAAATGGAAAAAGTTTTAAAATAATATTAACAGGAGGGTATTCTAACTTGTTTAAGAATAAAATAGATAAAAAAGCTAAAGTTGAACACGATATTACTATACAAGGAATTATTAAGATTTATAAAAAATTTTTGATATGAATAAAGAAGAGCTTATTTTTTGTCCGCTAGGTGGGTCTGGAGAAATTGGAATGAACATGAATCTATTTGCCTACGGAAATGAAACCAATCAAAAATGGATTATCGTAGACACAGGAGTTACTTTTGCTGACGATTCTATACCTGGTATTGACCTGATTTATCCTGATCCTGGATACATAATTGATAAGAAAAACGATCTGCTAGGAATTGTTCTGACACATGCACATGAAGATCACATAGGTGCCATCTCACATATTTGGCCAGATTTAAATTGTGATATTTACGCGACTCCATTTACCGCAGTTTTAATAACAGAAAAGTTTAAAGAAAAAAAAATTGATATAAAAAAACATTTAAAAATTGTTAAATTGAACGGCAACATTAAATTAGGTCCATTCGATATTGACTTTGTTACTTTAACTCATTCAATTTTAGAACCAAACGGTTTGAGCATTAAAACACCAGCGGGAACAATACTACACACAGGAGATTGGAAGGTCGACCCAAATCCTTTGATAGGAGATAAAATTAATGAAAAAAAACTTAAAGAAATTGGAAACGAGAAAGTTTTGGCGATGATCTGTGATTCAACAAATGTCTTTAGCCCAGGAAGAGCAGGATCAGAATCTGATGTTAGAGATAGTCTTTTAAAAATCATGTCACTAAAATCTAAACGTATTATTGTTACTTCATTTGCCTCTAATGTAGCAAGAATGGAAAGTATTTTTTATTGTGCGGAAAAAACAAATCGTAAAATTTCTTTAGTTGGACGTTCGATGAATAGGATTTTTAAAGCTGCAAAACAGTGCGGTTATTTACAGGATGTGATTAATCCAATCGACCCAAGAGATGCAAAAAAAATTCCCAGAGAAAAAATTGTTTACTTATGCACCGGAAGTCAAGGAGAACCTATGGGAGCGATGAAAAGAATTATAAAAGGAATTCATCCCGATATTTTTATAGAAAAAGGAGACACAATTATTTTTTCTTCCAAAATCATTCCCGGTAATGAAAAAAAATTATATTCCCTCCACAACGATATTGTAAAACAAAATATTGAGATTATTACTGAAGAAACAGATTTTGTTCATGTCTCTGGACATCCTAACAGAGATGATTTGAAAGATATGTATAACTGGGTGAAACCAAACTCTATAATACCAGTTCATGGAGAGCATAGACACATGAATGAACATATAAAATTTGCAAAGGAAATGCAGGTGCCACATGCTTTACAAGTTGAAAATGGAGATATCATAAGAATATCTCCCGGAAACCACCCTGAGATAATTGACAAAGCTCCTTCGGGACGAATGTATCTAGACGGAAGAATTGGAGTTGGGGAAGATTCACAATCCATTAAAGAAAGAAGAAGTTTATCACAAAATGGATATCTAGAAATTACTCTAATTTTGAGCAATAATGGAAAACTTAATAAACCTGTAATATCTTACAAAGGAATCCCAGAGAATACCGATGATGAAAAAATTGTTTTTGAAGTCGAAGATGAAATATTTAATACTTGCAGGACATTTTCAGCAAAGAATAAAAACCAGGAAAAAAATTTAATTGAACAGTTGAAGCAAAATTGTAGAAAAGTGGTTAAAGACAGAACTGGAAAAAAACCTTTCACTAATATAAATATAGCTAGATTGTAATGTTATTATCAAAATTATTTATTCCTATAACAAAAGATTTACCCGCAGAGGCAAAAATTAAATCACATCAATTAATGCTTAGAACAGGAATGATCAGACAGTCCTCAGCAGGTATTTATTCATGGCTGCCCCTTGGATTTAAAGTTATGAAAAAAATTGAACAGATTGTTAGGGAAGAACAGAACAGTATTGGTGCCCAAGAAATGTTAATGCCAACCATACAGTCAGCAGACATATGGAAGGAAAGTGGTAGATATGATGATTATGGAGAAGAAATGCTTAGAATATCTGATCGACAAAAAAGAGAAATGTTGTATGGGCCAACTAATGAAGAGCAAATAACCGAAATATTCAGATCAAGTGTAAAATCATACAAATTATTGCCGCAAATTTTTTATCACATACAGTGGAAATTTAGGGATGAGTTAAGACCTAGATTTGGTGTTATGAGGTGTAGAGAATTTTATATGAAAGATGCCTATTCATTTGATTTAAATGAAAATGACGCAGTTCTGTCGTACAACAAAATGTTTTGTGCATATTTAAAAACCTTTCAGCGATTAGGCTTAAAGTCTATACCTATGAAGGCAGATACCGGTCCTATAGGAGGAGATCTTTCACACGAGTTTATAATTTTAGCAGATACCGGAGAAAGCAAAATTTTTGCAGATAAAAGAATATTTGATGTTCCAATAGACAAATACAAAAACAACGAATCATCCTTAAAGAAGATGAGAGATGATTTCTCTAAATTTTACGCTGTGACAGATGACAAATTTAAATCAGAAGATTTTGATAAGAATGTAAAAAAAGGAGACCAAATACAAACAAAAGGAATTGAAGTTGGTCATATATTTTATTTTGGTGACAAATATTCTAAACCAATGAACTGTTCTGTTGACACAAAGGATGGAAAGAAAAACTTTGTTAAAATGGGATCCTATGGAATTGGAGTTTCTAGATTAGTAGCTGCGATAATTGAAGCAAAATACTTAAACGAAAAAATGAAATGGCCAAAATCGGTTTCACCTTTTGATGTCGTGATTATTCCTGCCATTAATAAAAATGATAATTCAAATCTTGAAAAAGCAAAGAAAGTTTATCAGGAGCTAAAAACTAAGGGTATCGATGTATTATTGGATGATGTTGAAGAAAATATTTCAAACAAATTTAAAAAGCATGATTTACTGGGAATTCCTTATCAGATCATTATAGGTTCAAAAGCAACAAAAGATCAATTTGAATTTAAAGAGATAGATAAAGATTCGCAAATGTTAGATTTAAATAAAATTATTAAACTTTTGAAAAACTAAATTGTTTACCACTATAGAAAAATTAATAACAACGAGAAACCTTAGACCTAAAAAAAAAGAAGGTTTTTTAAAAGTTATTTCAGTTTTTTCTTTTCTAGGAATAATGCTTGGCGTGGCAACTTTAATTATTGTTATGTCGGTAATGAATGGTTTTAGAACAGAGCTTACCGAAAAAATTTTAGGTTTTAATTCTCACATAACCATAAAACCTTACAGCAGCAATATTAGTGAGGAATTTTATTCCAATCTTCAAAAAGAATATAAAAACACTAAAATTATCAAAACTTATAATGGTGAAGCTGTTGTGATGATGAGCGATTCTGCCAAAGGTGTTTTAATAAGAGGAATAGATTCTGAAAAAATAGAAGAAATGGATTTTTTTAAAAAAAATATTATTGACGGAGAACTATCTAACTTTGTAGATGGAACAATAATTTTAGGAAAACAGCTTGCAATCGAATTAGGAGTTGTTGTTGGAGACAAAATTAATATTATGTCATCCTCATCAGTATCAACACTTCTTGGAGCAATACCAAAACAATCTTCTTATAAAATTGCCTCAGTATTCAGTAGTGGTTTATACGAATTTGATAAAAATGTTGCCTTCTTTAATTTGCAAGATTCATTATCTTTCTTTGAGAAAACATCTGACGATATTATTTTAGAAATTTTTTTAGAAAACCCACTTAATGCCGATAAATATAAAAAAGAAATACAGAATAAAAATTCTAATTTCTATGTTAATTCATGGTCAGATCTTAACAAATCTTTTTTTTCCGCTTTAAAAGTGGAAAGAAACGTAATGTTTTTAATACTAACTCTTATTATTATTGTTGCTGCATTTAATATTATTTCCGGACTCACAATTCTTATAAAGAATAAAACAAAAGAAATAGGTATTTTAAAATCACTGGGATTATCAAAAAAATCAATTGTTAAATCTTTTTTTTTAACAGGATTTTTAATAGGTTTTTTCGCTACAGTGGTTGGCGTAATTTTTGGAATAATATTTTCAATTTATATAGAAGAAATTAGACAATTTTTGTCAATAGCATTCAATTTACAAATTTTTCCAGAAGACATTTATTTTTTAAATGAAATGCCAAGTGAAATAAATGCAAAATCTATACTATCAATATCAATTTTTTCTATTGTCATTACAATATTGGCCTCTTTATTTCCCTCTTTAGCAGTAACTAAAATTGAACCAATTAAAGCGTTAAAATATGAGTAAATTATTAATTAAAATACAAAAGTTAGACAAACAATTTGAAAACAATAACTCAGTTATAAATGTTCTCAAAGATGTAAATTTGAACCTAGAGTCAGGAAAAGTTATTGCTCTTGTAGGACCATCGGGTTCTGGTAAATCTACTTTCTTACACTTACTTGCTTTATTAGACAGGCCAACAAAAGGTAAGATATCTATACTTGGAAAATCTACATCAGATCTATCTGAGGATAAAAAAAACGAAATGATAAGAGACCATGTTTCAATTATATTTCAAAACAATAATTTACTTTCAGATTTTAATGCACTCGAAAATGTGGCAATACCTTTAATAATTAGAAACAAAAGTTATAGCTATGCTATAGAAAAAGCAGAAAAATTTTTAAAACAAGTTAATTTAAGTCATAGGTTGAAACATTTCCCTTCAGATTTATCTGGGGGCGAACAACAAAGAGTTGCAATAGCAAGGTCTTTGATATCAGAAACAAAAATTATTTTAGCAGACGAACCAACAGGAAATCTAGATTATAAAAATTCTGCTGAAGTTTTTTCCTACTTTTTAAAATTAAAAGAAAAAAACAAAATAATTTTAATTGCAACTCATAATAGAGAACTCGCTAAAAAAGCCGATTATACTTTAAGCCTAAGCAATGGTAATATAAAAAGAGCAAATGGATAATGGAAGAAAAAATTTTACACATCTTAAAGTACACACACAATACTCTATTTGTGAAGGCGCTATTAAAATCCAAGATCTAGCAAAGTATTGCAAAGAGAACAAAGTTCAATCTATTGGATTAAGTGATAGCTTTAATTTATGTGGATCTTTAGAATTTTCTGAAGAAATTAGTAAAGCGGGCACACAACCAATTATTGGGTCACAGATAAATTTTAAATTTAATGACTCAATGGGAAAAATACCAGTTTTTGCAAAAACAGAGCAAGGCTTTCGTAATTTGACAAAATTGTCATCTAAAAGCTATCTAGAAGTCAATAAGGATAGTGTTCCGCATTGCTTAATAGACGATCTTATTAAAAACAAGGACGGCCTTATAATATTAAGCGGAGGTGTAGATTCACTCTTTTCAGATTTAATAAAGAAAAATAACATTAAGCAACTAGAAGAAGTTGTTTCAAAACTTAAAGAAAATTTTTTAGATAAATTCTATTTTGAAATTCAAAGACATGGAGACACAGGAGAAAAAAATATTGAAAATATTTTTCTTAACTTGTCCAATAAGTTTAAAATACCATTAATAGCATCACAAGAAGTTTTTTATATTAAAAAAGACATGTACGAAGCACATGATGCTTTGCTATGTATAGGTGAAAAAACTTATATAGAAGAAAAAAATAGAAAAAAATTTACTGATCAACATTATATAAAGTCCTCAGAAGAAATTGAAAAGCTTTATGAAGATTTACCAGAGGCACTTGAAAACAATTACAATTTTCCATTTAGATTCAATTACAAATTAAAAAAATCAGAACCCAATCTTCCGTCATTGAAAATATCTAGCAATTTAACAGAAAAAGAGGAACTTCTGTCACTATCTAAACTAGGTTTAGAAAATAGACTTAAAAACTTTGTGTTGAAAAAAAACAAGTCTTCAGACACATCCAAAATAGAAAAAATTTATAAACAAAGACTCTTACATGAAATAGAGATTATCAATAAAATGAATTACGCCGGCTATTTCTTGATTGTCTCTGACTATATTAAATGGGCAAAAAAAAATAATATCCCAGTTGGTCCTGGCAGAGGTTCAGGAGCAGGCTCTTTAGTAGCTTACTCTTTAGATATAACCGATCTAGATCCAATAGAGTTTGGATTAATCTTTGAACGATTTCTAAATCCAGACAGAATATCTATGCCAGACTTTGACATTGATTTTTGTGAAGAAAAAAGAGATCTCGTATTTAAATATTTAAAATCAAAATACAAAGGAGGAGTAGCACACATAATAACTTTTGGTAAACTTAAAGCTAGAATGGCTTTACGAGATATAGGAAGAGTTATTGGTTTACCATATGGCCATGTAGATAAAATTTGTAAAATGATTCCATTTGACCCCTCAAGACCATTAACTCTTGAAGAATCTATTGCGAGAGAACCCAGAATAAAAGAGGAGGAAAAAAATAATCCGAAGGTTAAAAAATTAATTGAACTATCTTTAAAGCTAGAAGGGTTAAATAGAAATTTAGCCACACATGCAGCAGGGGTAGTTATAGCTGGAGAAAAATTATCAGAGCAAGTTCCTCTCTATAAAGATAGCGCTTCTGATTTATTTCTTCCCTCAACACAATTTGATATGCATTCCTCAGAAAATTCTGGGTTAGTAAAATTTGATATATTAGGATTAAACACATTGACCGTTATTCATAAGACGATTCAAATGTTAAAAAATAAAAAAATAGAAATAGATATTAGCAAAATTCCTTTAGACGATAAGGCAATATATAAAATGCTTTCCACAGGAGAGACTACAGGATTGTTTCAGCTGGAAAGCTCAGGTGTTAGATCGGCTTTGAGACAAATGAAACCAAATCAATTTGAAGATATTATCGCATTGGTTGCTTTATATCGACCTGGACCAATGAATAATATTTCAATTTATAACGATTGTAAAAATGGAGTAAAAAAACCAGATTATATTCACGAGAGTTTAGAAAAAATTCTTAAACCAACTTACGGAATAATTATTTACCAAGAACAGGTGATGCAAATAGCCCAAGTTCTTGCTGGTTTTACGCCAGGCGAAGCAGATATTTTAAGAAAAGCAATGGGAAAAAAGAAAAGAAAGGAATTAGAAAAACAAGAAGAAAAATTTATAAAGGGCGCAGTTAAAAATAAAATAGGGAAAGATATTGCATCATTTATATTCCAAAAAATAAAACCATTTGCAGAATATGGTTTTAACAAAAGTCATGCGGCAGCATATGCTTTAATCGCTTATCAAACAGCATATTTAAAATATTACTACAAAGAAGATTTTATAGCCGCAACAATGACAACAGAAATATCAAACACAGACAAACTTAGAGAATTTGTTGAGGAATTAAAAAGACTTAACACGGAAGTTATAAGACCCTGTATAAATCAATGTTTTGCTGATTTTAAACCAGAAAAAAATCGAATCTATTATGCCTTGTCAGGCATTAAAAGTGTAGGACGCGAAGCAATATCAAACGTTGTTAAAGAAAGAGAAAAAAATGGAAAATTCCAATCGTTAAATGATTTTATGAAAAGGGTAAACCCAAGAGATATAAATAAACTTCAACTAGAAGGACTAACCAAAGCAGGGGCATTCGATACTATAGAAGCTAATAGAAGCGCTTTAACAAAATCTATTCCAAAATTAATACTGTTAAATAAAAGTCTTTGGGAAGAAAAATCTAGCAACCAAAATAGTCTTTTTTCAAATGATTCAAATGAAGACTCGTTAATTTTTAAACTAGAAAAAATCAAACCATGGTCCAAAAACGAAATGCTTATGAATGAATTTCAATCCATAGGTTTTTATATGTCAGACCACCCTCTTAAAGTTTACAAAGATTACTTTGATAAAATGAAAGTCGTACCTTTTAATAACTTTATTGAGAGCAAGGAAAGCACAGCTCTTGTAGCGGGAACCATTATGTCCATACAAGAGAAGAAAAGTTCAAAAGGAACCCCTTTTGCAATAGTAAAATTTAGTGATTTAAAAAGTGAATTTGAATTATTCTTGTTTTCAGATTTATTGATTTTAAACAGAGAAAATCTTAAAGCAGCCAGTTCTTTTATGTTAACTTTACAGAAAGAAAGTTCAAACAATCCTGCTTTTTCAAGAAGAATAAATATTAAAAAACTAGCTAAACTTGACGACTTTACAAAACAAGAATATGAAAAAGTTACTATAGAAGTTGCCAATCAGTCAGATTTAAATGAACTCCAAAACATACTAAAAGAGGATGGAAATACCAAAATTGAGATTAAGATTAAAAATACGTCAAAAATCTACACCTTTTCTTTAAAAAACCTAAGAAAATTTAATATTGGTATTTTTAACCATATTAAAAACAAAGAATATGTAAAAAAAATAAGTTTTTAATAACTTGATTTTTTTTCTAATAAATTATAAATACTATTTAATTTCGCACACAGCATTAGGGTGAGAACCCACCGGTCCGAAAGGAAAGCTGTGGTGGTTTAACCGGAAAAATTATGAATATACCAAAGGTATCAATAAAACAATTGTTAGAGGCGGGTGTTCACCTGGGGCACAAAACTTTAAGGTGGAATCCAAAAATGAAAAAGTTCATTTTTGGTGAGAAAAATTCTATTCATATTATTGATTTAACAAAAACTGTAACTTTAATTAAAGATGCCATGCAAGAAGCACACAAATGTGTAGCTAGCGGTGGAAAAATTTTAATTGTTTCTACAAAAAAACAAGCTGCAGAAAGTGTCTTGAAGGTAGCTAATGAAACAAACCAGTTTTATGTAAATCATAGATGGTTAGGCGGCATGTTAACTAATTGGAAAACAATACAAAATTCTATCAAAAGATTAAAAAAATTAGAAAGAGATCTATCTCAAGAAGAAGACATTGGATTTACAAAAAAAGAAATTCTTAAACTTACCGGAGAAAGGGATAAGCTAAAGAGATCTTTGGGAGGCATAGCAGACATGAAAACAGTTCCAAACATGCTTTTTATTATTGATACAAATGCTGAATCACTTGCTGTAAAAGAAGCGGTTAAACTAAATATTCCAATTATTGGAATTTTA
>Ga0208764_10000684_pt1 | contig 21719 bp, 15 predicted proteins | sample ETNtaG_18_FD_185762 | JGI IMG/M metagenome (GOLD analysis project Ga0208764, IMG submission 185762) | Marine microbial and viral communities from oxygen minimum zone, Eastern Pacific Ocean - ETNP201302SV91 (SPAdes) (version 2) | ecosystem: Environmental > Aquatic > Marine > Oceanic ... | reverse complement strand
TAATCTTGGGATAACTGTAATTGGTGGCGAGTGCCCAACCAAGCAACTATTCCTAATTCAATTCCTAGGGCCAAAAGCATGACAAGTATATTTTGTGAATTAAGAACATCATCTTGCATAATCAAGAGCCATATCGCAATTGAAAGAGCAAGGTCAAATGCACCAGCGACACGCATTCCTCTACGCAATTGTAGAATTCCGCCAACCCATGTAACCAATGACAGTAATAAACAACCAATAACTAACCAATACGACCAACCAACAATTGCCAATATCCCAATAGGGAGCAAAATATGTGCGTTCCACAACCATGCTGTTGTCCATTTTGGTAAATTCATGAAAACAGTATACACATGGGCTGCAACCATTATGATCGCTGAACCTAACACAACCCATTCCAAGGTTGATTGATACAAATTTGATTCTGTCCATGCTCTGAAGGCTAAAAGTGAGGCTAAAGTAGCATGTATCGCTATTGCTGCACCAGCAGGTTGTTTCCAATCAAAAGATCTGCGAAGACAAAAGATGGATGCAAGAAATCCTGCTGGACCTGTTGACACAAAGACTACGCTTAATGCAAAGAAACCTCGACCCGCTGCACCCCTATGATCCCCCATGCTACTCTTTCGTCGATAGCCTTCAATCCATTCCCATACACATACCAATAATAGCAACACACCTTCATGGAAAAGCCAAGGTAACATCCAATCAATTGTGGGATACCCTGAATCAAGTGGGTCAACACTCAATGGGAATGGGACTGCATTGTAGAATATTGCTCCGAATGCTCGAGTCATCATTAAAACTAGTAAAACCCATTCGATTGCACTAGGTATTCTCCAGGCTAAATCTTGACGACCATAAAGTGAAATCCCACTTAGTGATACTAAAGCGAAGGACAAAACAAGTAAATCCAATTGTGCATATGGCGAACTAAAATTTCCGAAATGGCCTACCAAATATATCAGTCCCAATGCAATCATTGTTACTGCAAAAGGTGTTTCGATTCCCATCAAATCAGGCATTCTAAGGTTTTGGACTTTAGCCCGTTGTCTTGATATCCAAGTTAATGAAAGAGCGAATATGGTAACTAACATTAGTAAACCTGAATTCAATGTGCCATCGAACCAAGCAAACCAAGATGCTGCTAACGCTGTTACTACAATAAAAGAAATGACAATTACCGGTCGGTGATGGATATCGCCAATTAACAAATCCATCTGCTCAGATCCCTGTGCTCCCGACCTGCGCCTTCTCTTTCTCTGCTTCTCAATGAGTGAATATAACTCTGAATCTGCCATTTTTACATTCCCAGTAGAAATAGCTTGAGATATTGAACGGGCTAATTCCCCAGTTGGATCTTCTGCTGCTTTCTTCGCTAAATTCTCATCAGCGAAATGGAATAATTGTGAGTTATGCTCTAAATCCAATGGGGTTTGTTCTTCATTTACCGCTAATTCAATTCCATTTCGCATAGGGGGTAGTAACTCAGGTAACCCATCTGTGACACTCAAATCTGAATTTGTCGACACCAATTGGGTTGATACTTCTCGACCCGAGCTCTCTGTTGTAATTATCTCAGCAATTTGCCTTTTCCGCATCATCGATTGTAATCGTAATTCTCGTTTACTGACCTGTTTTAATTCAGATCTTAGTTCACCTTGGGCTGCAAGGAACATTGCCGTAATGACAAAAAGTGCAATAGCAATAGTTGATTGTGACCAATGAATTTCTTGTGATGACACTGCCCATATGAGGACGCTTAGCATTGTAACAGCAGCAATCGCAGGTTGCAAAATTTTCTCCAATTCACTTGCTCTTGGAAGATAGACTACCAACAAGGATATACCTGAAGCCAGCATTACTATTCCAGTTTCAGTTCGAGAAAACGGCTCGGGATCAATTAAGGAGGAAGATATGTTTCTATCCAATGCGAAAAGGGCAATCTGTAAAGCAAGTAATGACATGATGAGTGATAATAGGGCAGAGTTTGGACCTTCTTTACTGCGAGAATATGCTATAATTAACGACGAAATAGTCAAAATTATTACCCAGATTCCACTTAACCCTAAATTCCATTGTAAGATAACCAGTACAATTGCTAATAATATCAAAATCAGACGAGGATTGCCCTGATGTTTCCCTTGAGCCTCTGCACCAACATGTACTGCTGCTAAAGTGGAAAAGGCAACAATAGCATACCACCCTATTTCATCGATTGTATTGAATATCATTAACCAAACTGCTAATCCAGATATTAATCCTAAATTCCATAATTTAAGTGCTCCAGAGTCACGCAATCTTGCCGATAATTCTGAGGCACCCACTAATTTGCCTGCTAAATTAACACCAGTATCCCCAAGACGAAGGTTTACCGGATATTGTAATAATGTTGCAATTGCAAGATAAAATACAACATAATTTGGATCAAGGTATATTGTATCCCATTTACTAATGTCAATGTTTCTGGCTTGAGAGAAATTGTGTAGTGAACTCGTCCATAATCGATGTATAAACATCCACATCCATGGTGCAAGAACCGTTACTCCTGCAATGCTGGGTGAATCCCGCCGAATTGCTAACACTGCTGTGGCCAAATGTAAAATTGCAAATGATGAGAGTAGTAACAATCCTTCATCTCCACCCTCTGAAATAGTTTCAGATGGAATCAATATTATCAGTAACAACATTAGAACCAAGCTACCGATCCAAAGAACTCGATCTGTGACATTTGATTGGTGCTTCAGTAAAATTCCAATTGCAACAATTGCTGAAAGTATCGCAAAACATTCGTAACCAGAAAGAGGCACTTGACTGTTTGTTTCTTGCAGAATCAAGGTCGCGAGCAAGAATGGTAGTGATGCACAAAGAGGCTTCAGCACCTGCATTGCTTCAACGCCCCTTACAACAAGATAGGAACCGCTGTAAACTGCAAGTAATGTCATCAATATTCCCAATGCGTAACCCGTAGTATCGCGGCCGCTAGCCAGCAACAAAAATCCGCCAATCATGCCGAGGCCGACTGAAACACCCCACAAACCTGGCCTTCCAAGGCCAATAATTGAAATTCCTTTACTAAACCAATTTTCTTCCCTTGCAAATCGGGCAGCCATGGCTCCATTAACCCCTGTTACTGCCAATGTTAGAAGAAAAAGAGGCATTGGATCATGTAATGGTAAAATCTCTAATGCGCCAATTTGAAGTGGTTTTGATTGAATTGCATGAAGGCCAACCCAAAGGTGGCTAGTGGCAATTCCTAAAGAGGCCAAGTTTCCACTTTGACGATGTAATGCGAGTCCATGCAACAACATTGTTGCAAGTAGAATCATTACTGCGACTCCCAACTCTCCTCCAATAGAACCCGCAGCAGAGGCTATTGCTAGCGATACTAGAGTTGCTTGCGCCATTATTGCATCATGTTCATGGCGGTACCCCAATAGAATGTTTACTCCAACCAATGTGATCAATAATATACCCAATGATTGAGTATCAATCCAACCCCAATGATGAGCATCTATTACTAATCCATAAAGTAACTTCATTGAAATAATGACCCATGTTACTCCAAGCAAATGCATTCCATTGTCCGGAATCCATCGCTCACCCAATACAAATCCTAAACTTGCCAATCCAATTAATCCAGCAGTAGCCGTTATTGGAGAAAGAGCCGTTGCAACGAGCCATCCAACCAAACTGTAAACAAAAATCATTGTTACCATCAGGGCCCAATGTAACCGTCGTTCTCCTTCAACAGCAATTTCCGTAATAGTATCCGTTTCTGGAACCATGTATACAGTCCCATCACTCAAAATATCCCCCGGCTGGGGCCCCACTTCTCTCTCAAATGGATCGAAAATATCCCCTACAGCCTCATCCTCTTCTGTAACTTCACTCATTTCAGGAAGGGCTCCTAGGGTTGCATCGGTTGGTGAGGCACCAATTTCTGCTGGTTTTTTAGCCGAATTTAATTTATCATCTGAAAGAAATGCATCAATATTAATGCCGCCTTTTATGGAAAAAGCTCGTTTATCGATGATGCGATCTTTGACAGAAGATGGAGGTTGCTCTCCTTTCTCTTCCTCCGCCATGCCCTTTGCCAAACTAGATGGAACAATAACACATTGGATGGTATTATCCTTATTTCCCATTAACACGAGATGTTTTTTTGAATCGGGATACCACTATTCTTTCCGAAATGCACTATAAACGTCCGTCAGGGCGACGATAGTATGCCGCTCCCCCATATTGGGTGTGCTAATATGCACGGACCCATTGGATTAGAGGCCCATGGATTGAAACCAGTAGGTCATGTGCACTGGAATCAAGAATGGGAAGAATTGTATGAAATTGCTCTAAAACGTGATGAGGTAGTTCTTTCAGCTCACAATGTATTGGTAGCAGAAACAGGAGAACGCACAGGGCGCTCCCCTAATGACAAGTTCATTGTAAAAGAAGGCGAATCTGCAGAACACATCTGGTGGGGTGATGTTAATGTCCCAACCTCTACTTCAATTTTCAATAATCTTCGAGAGAAAGTAAAGAATTATCTCAATAAAAGAAATCAACTTTTTGTCCAAGACCTGCATTGTGGGGCTGACCCTCATGAACGATTAGCAATTCGATTAGTGACGGAAAATGCTTGGCACGCAAATTTTGCACGCAATATGTTTCTTAGACCAAGTATTGCTGAAATAGAAAAACATATTCCTGAATTTACAATTTTGCACGCACCGCATTTCTTAGCGGACCCTGTGAGTGATAATGTTAATTCAGAAGCGTTCGTGATGGTCTCATTTGAACAGAAATTAGTGCTTATTGGAGGGACGCGCTATGCTGGGGAAATAAAAAAATCTATTTTCTCAATAATGAATTATCTATTACCAATTAAGGGGCAATTACCAATGCATTGCTCATCCAATACTACTGGAGAAAATACTGCTGTTTTCTTTGGACTTTCTGGTACCGGTAAAACAACACTATCTGCAGATCCAAAGAGGGCTTTGGTTGGGGATGATGAACATGGTTGGTCGAATGATGGAGTGTTCAACTTCGAAGGAGGGTGCTATGCGAAATTAATTGATTTATCAGAAGAAGATGAACCTGCTATTTTTGCTACCACTAAGATGCCTGGCTCAATTTTAGAAAATATTGTCCTTAATGAAAACGGAATTCCTGATTTTGAAGATGGGTCCAAAACTGCTAATACTCGTGGTTCATATCCTATTGAATTCATCTCAAACCGAACAGAAAATAGCATGGCAGGTCACCCACAAAATGTTGTTTTTCTAACATGTGATGCATTTGGAGTATTGCCTCCAATCAGCAAGTTGAATCCCGAACAAGCAGCATATCACTTCATATCAGGGTATACTGCCAAAGTTGCTGGGACCGAAGTCGGAGTTAAGGAGCCGCAAGCCACATTTTCTGCTTGTTTTGGGGCCCCATTTATGCCAATGCACCCGAGTGTATATGCAAACCTTCTTGCTGGAAAAATGAGTGAACATGGAGCTAAATGTTGGCTACTCAATACAGGGTGGGTTAATGGTGGCTATGGTAAGTCAAAGCGAATAAAAATTCGTTGGACTAGGGCTCTACTGAATGCTGCACTTGATGGTACTCTCAACGATGTTGAATTTCTGACTGATAGCCGTTTTGGATTCGAAATACCACAGTCGTGTCCCAACGTGCCTTCGGAAATATTGAACCCAAGAGATACTTGGAGTGACCCGTCTGCATTTGATGCAACTGCAGACAAATTGGCAAATATGTTCAATGAAAACTTTGTGCAGTTTGCTAAAGGAACCGGAGAGGGGGTCCTTTCTTCTGCTCCTAAAGCACTAAATTGAGATTGCTTTCTCCGCAAAGCCTCAAGCGGGTATCCCGCGTCCGACCTCTTGATGGACCTCTCTGCAATAGCTCTGTTTCCCTCTGTTGGCGATTCAGTGGAGGGGTTAACATTGCCAACTTCTAGGCCTATCTGGACACTGCTAGATAAAACTGAAAACTCAGGGATTGCTAAGCAATTAGAAATGCTATTGAAAGTATTAGGATCATCCATTCCAGATGAAATCAAAGCGTCTCAAACAATTACTATTGATGAATCCAAAGGGTTTGTGCATATAACAAAAAATGCATCTATTGGACCTTGTGTTCTAATTGAAGGGCCCGCATACATTTCCGGAGAAGTACGTCATGGAGCACTTGTCCGAAGTCATTCTTGGATTTGTGAAAAAGCAGTTGTCGGGCATGCCTCAGAGATAAAGCACAGTTTACTATTGCCTGAGGCAAAGGCCCCGCATTTCAATTACGTAGGAGATTCCATTCTAGGTTCAGGTGTGAACTTAGGTGCAGGATGTAAACTCTCAAATTTACGAAATGATGGGCGGAATATTTGGATTCGGGGATTGGGGGATCCGATAGATAGTGAACTAAGAAAATTCGGTGCAATTCTTGGGGAAAATGTTCAGATCGGGTGTAATTCTGTTTGCAATCCAGGTGTTATACTGGGAGCTGGTTGTAATGTCTGGCCTAATATCACTGTTTCTGGAGCACATGAAACCGATTCTATATTGCGAGAGTGAATATATGGCACATCGTCGTCTCCACGGGACTGATGGCATTCGAGGTAGGATTGAATCATTTGAGGGGACTGATGAAGGCGCCTTGATTGCTTTAGTTGATAACCGGGTGCTAAGTAATCGTTCTATGCGAATAATTGGAGAAGCAACAGGGTTGTACCTTTGTGAGACAATTGGAGACTCGCCACTTGTGTTAATTGGTTGGGACCGGCGTGATGGAAACGCAGAACTTGTAGATGCTTTGGAATCAGGTTTGCTTGCAGCAGGATGTCGTTCTCTAAAAATCGGAGAATTACCCACTCCAGGGTTGCATTATGCAATTCTTGGTGCTAGTGCAGATGCAGGGATGATGGTTACTGCAAGTCATAATCCTGCAACTGATTCTGGTGTCAAATTATTTGATCAAAATGGGTACAAATCAATGCCGGATACCGAAGATCGTATTTCATCACTTGCTTGGTCATTGGCTGATGGTGGTATTCCCACTCCTCAAAACGGAGGTATAACACTAGAAGATATTGACGGATTAGAACTCTATAAACGAATGATACTACAAAGACTAGATTCGCTTGAAAATCTGTTTGGAATTAAATTGCAAGAATTAGAACCACTACAAGTAATTCCATCAAAAGGTATTCTTTTGGATAGTTCAGGGGGGGCTACTTGTAACTGGTTATCAAATGATTTGGTTCGTTATGGTTTACCTGTAATTGAAGTAAGTAGAAATTCAGTTCCAATCAATCAAAATGGGGGGGCAGGTGGCTTATCCCCCACTGATTCTTGGACCTTAAGTGAATTATTAGATGAGACATTTGGTAAACAGCACGATCTTCTTTCTGCACTTGCAATGTCTGAAGATAATACTTGGAAAGAGGGGCAAATAATTGGTGCTGCTCTAGATGGAGATGGCGATCGATGTCTTCTAATTGAAGCCACATCTGATGGCATAAAGGTGGTCGATGGTGATCGAATATGTGATGATATTCTCAGAGCTGTTACTATCACTGACAAGAGGTCTTGGCAAGTGGCTACTAGCATAGAAAGTGATCTAGGTCTAGTTTCTGGATTGAATCGGATGAAAAAAAATCATCAATCAATCACTACTGCTGTTGGGGATCGATGGCTTTCTGCAGCACTTTCCTCAAACGCTGAAAGAATTTTTTTTGATGAGAGAATTCCTGCGGTCATTGGATCCGAAGATTCAGGTCACTTAGTACTGGCATCGCCATACTCTAACAAGAAAGATGTTTGGAGTTTAGTTGGAGATGGGGTTGGAACCATGCTTGCTGCTCTTCTTGCTAGAGGTTGTTTAATGCAAAGTGTGGGCCCATCTGCATTTCAAAATGGTTGGAAGAAACGAGTTTCAATAAGTCCAAGTGAACGAAAGAAATGGGATGGCGAAAATAAGTTGTCTGATTTAGCACATTCATTGTCTGAAGAATGGTGCAAATGCAAATTAAATCGTATTAATATCGAAGGTGAACAATCATTATTACTTCTAACTGGGGAATTAGAAAGTCGTGCAATTTCAATTGCTATTAGAAATTCTGGAACTGAAGCGAAGACTGCTATTTCAATTCGATTCGCCCCTGGGGTGGAATTGGAAGGAATGGAATTAATGAAAATTCTTCTTTCTGCATTAGAACCGCATCTAAAGCCATCATAATATGTACCTAGGTAGGTGGCGAGCAACTATAGAAGGTGTAATTGTACCAACTATTGCGCCTTCGAAATCAACAACTGCTAATTGATTCAAATCGTGTGTGAGCATGAGCACTGTTGCTTTTAGCAAAGGTGTATTTTCTTTAACACTCAAGGGTGGTTGACTAACACACTGAGTTGCAGGAATCGCTTCAGCCCAAACCATATCTCTATTCACTCGTTTCAAATCAACCATCTTCAACAAATCAACAGCATGAATTCGTCCAACTGGAAGTTTATTTTCATCGATGAGAAAAACATGATCCCATTCATTTTCCGTTACATGATGAATGACCATAGAAACTGAGGATGTTGCCTTTATAATTCGTGGTTCTTCCATAACTTCAGAGCAGCGTAGATTACGAGCCGCTTGGCTTCTGGATGATGATTGCTGGCGCAACTTTGAATCGATACGCTTCTTAGGTAGGATACCCATTAAATTCCCTCGGACCTTTTCCCGGCAGTCATCCTATTTCAATACATTCAATACCAGATTGTGGTAACTAGTTAATACAATGGCCTTGCTTTCTACCGGAAATGGGAAAGTTATATCCTTAAACTTCTAGCGGGAATTGCTAAAAAATAATACTTACAGAGATATGCGAGTGCTATGTTGTCTGAGCCTGAATTACGTGAAATTGATGCGATGGATGAATACGAACGTTTGTTAGCCTACGACAGAATCGGACGAGGAAAACAAATGTCTGCTGCTGAAGTTGAATCACAATACCAAGCATGGAAAGGAGGAGGGGGGGGGCCTAGCAATACCACAATTCCGCCTGCCAATGCGCCCCCGCAAGGATCTCGATCTGCAAATTACATTGCAGATGCGAGTCGTTACAGACCAAGTTATGATCCTAGTAAAGAGGCCGTTGCAAGACGTTCACAAATTGCAAATGCGGTGATGTGTCCAAGTTGTGGCTCAGCCCTTGGAATACCTGCAACCCGGCCAATAAAAGTCACATGCCCAAGTTGTATGTCTGACTTCACATTTACATCATGAGGGCTACTACCAGTCCAATGATTGAAATCATACTCTCTCTTCTCATGGGTACAGGAGAGCCGCGAGGGGGTATTCAAAATGGTCCGCACATTAGTCATGACTGTTGATCGTGATAACGATCTTGGGGTCAAGGCTGGGATACGAGGATCTGTTATTGGGCGGCGGCAAGTTTTGACTGCAGCATTACGATTGGGTATTGCAGATCCTGAAGAAAGTGATACGAATGCCATACTTGGAGCACTTCATCATCACGACTTATTAATCGAACAAGCTGAACCTGCTGATGAAGTAGAAATTGCTATTCTGACTGGTGATGAAAAGGTCGGAGTGAAATCTGATAGAATTATTGCTCAGCAACTTGAAGATGTAATATCTGAATTTCAGCCCGATCGTGGAATATTGGTTACTGATGGAATGGAAGATGAATCTATTTTACCAATTCTTTCAAGTCGATTGTCTATTGATCACGTTGAAAAAATAATTGTACGCCAATCCAAAGGTATCGAAGGAACATACTACTACATTGTAAAAGCAATAGAAGACCCGAGGTGGCGAGCAAAGCTTCTTGTCCCCCTCGCAGTAATATTAATGATTCTGGGGTTGGGGATGATTTTGCCTAATGGGGCGGTTCTCATTGGTTCAATGCCATTATTACTTGGGATTTATCTTCTATTCAAAGGGCTTGGTGCTGAACAACAACTTGAACGACTAATGCGAGAAATGAGGGAATCTGCAGATGCTGCTATTCTTTCCTCATTATTGTGGTCAGTGACCGGTGTCGCTACACTTCTCGCTATTGTTTCTGGGTATGACACATATAGTGAAGGGATTGAAAATACTGATTTATTTCTTCTGGGGCTGCAAGTTATGCGTGAATCATTAACTTGGATTGTGGTGGGGGCTCTTTCTTTTGCTCTTTCGCTAATGGTTTTACGTGTTAGAAAAGGTAAATTCACTGGTCGAACTATCTTGATTATTGCATTTGGTGGAGTGCTATGGACGATGTCAAGTGCTGCACTTGATGTTGCAATTCGAATTGTAGGTGGTGAAGGATACGAGTATGATGTGTCAACCGTTATGGCAGACTGGGGCGAAACTATGCTTGCCATATTCATCTTCTGGGCTGTCCGTACGGCAGTTAGAAGTTGGTCTACACGTCAAGAGACTGCCCGTTACTGGGGCGTCTGATTCTCTCCTTCTGGGGATTTTTTCTCTGCACTTTCTTGTCTATGTTTAGCACGTTGACGTGCCCGTAGATATTTTATTGGATGATCTAACCACTCTTTGCTACATAATGAAGAATGTACATCGCCACGAGTCACTGGGCAGCACGCGCTCATTTGTAACTTTGAGCAACCATGGGGGGTGTACTCGTGCTCGTAAACATGGGATATTTGGTAACGTGTTGTTTCTTCGGAGTAATCCGGGGCGTTCTTGAAAAATCCCTGGGTTTCTTCTTGTGACAAACCAATCAACCGGGAAATGCTAGCTAAGAACACGCGCCCTACATGATTGACGTTTACGGATTGGGCTAATTGCATTGAAATTTCTCGCATACAAGGTGGCCAGTCTTCTTCATCTGCTGCTGTAAAGGATATTTCCTGAGAAGCTTGATGCTGCAAAAGCCCAACAATTCTTCCTACTTCTTCTGCCATTTTCCCTGCGAAATTCTCATCCATCCGATCCATCCTTTCACGACAATCTTCAATTAACACCGAACGGACTCTTTCCTTCAGAAGCCTAGCTAAACGCTGCTGACTGTTTTCCTTGCCTGATGGAGACATAGAAACCCAACCATTTCGTACAGGGCGGTTAGGTAGACGCCAATATGGTCCACTTATTTTTGGACACAATTCTATGTAATCAATAAGTGGTATCTCCCAATTCCCATCCTCACCCAATCTAATTTCTGAGATATAACTGGAGGCTAATTCTTTGAATACTTCTGGACGTTCGACTGTCCCCCATAGATAATCCGCCCTACTAGATTCACCCTCAGCCCATCGACCCAATAAGCGTTCGTCGAAGGATGAGCAAACAGTTACCATTGCATACAAAAATGAAAGGCATTCAACCATTTGCCCATAAGGGGTATGGATGTCAATTGATGTCGTTCCATCAATATCCTTGTGCATAATAGATTCAACCAACCTAACTCGTGCTCGTTCACGTACTGCTTCTAGCCAATCAGTTTCGACTAAAGCATCGATGTCAAGTTTGTTCGCCGACATATGGGCTTTAATCGCCAATCTTGCCTGTGGCATGAACGGATACCGTGCTGTTACAACCGCATCCTCGAGGGTCGGGGGGCGAATCGGCATCGGCATGGGAGAGACACCCTGTGAACGAGGGTTCTTCAAGACTCTGTGGCTCCTCGGACACTGTGAAGTCCGGCCGCAGTTCCAAACGACCCGATGCTAACCCACTTATCGGGCAGGATGATTGTGTCGAAATACAAGACCGGATTCGTAAGAACTTTGAATGGGATTTAGATGATGATTTACACAGCGCACGCGCATTGCAACAATATTGTTCAAATAAGAAAATTGATTTGTGGAAAGACGAATCTCGACTCGCAGAATTACAAAAATTGGATGCTTTGATCAAAGATGATTTGATATGTGGACGAGAAATTGCAATATTGGGTGCAGCCGTAGAACCAGGGGATGTTGTAGTTGCTATCGAAAATGATGCGGTAATAATTGCTGCTGATGGCGCAATAGGTGTTATTTCAGATTTAAATGATTATCACAAAGAAAAGGCATGGAGAAAAATTCGCTTTATTGTTTCAGATGCCGATGGAGATTTCTATCACCTTCAAGAGGCTGCAAGAAGGCATATTCCATTCATTCTACACGCTCATGGAGATAACGAAGATGCATGGTTCTCACTTCTAGAAGAAATATCTGATGCTCCTTCACCGATTATTCTAACTCATCAAACTCCCGCACCTATTCAAGGGATGTACAATCCAGGGGGTTTTACTGATGGAGACCGTGCTGTTTGCATTGCTTTGTCCCTTGGAGTAAATCAAGAAAATTTAGCTCTCTATGGGTTTCGTACCGATAAAGTTGGAAAGTGGACCGGAGCTACGATACCTGAGGTTAAGATGGAAAAATTGCAATGGATGGCCACTATTCTAGATATGTTAGGGGTGATTTGGTGAGTCTAATCAAAGAAGATGCTAAGCAAGAATCTGAGGGGGAAGATGCGGCAAAACCTAAATCACGAAGGAATCATCCAAAAGTGCGAATAATCACCACCATCGTGACTTGCATTATGCTAAATATTGTCTGGATGTTTGCAATTGAGGTGCCCTCATCTAATGAGGTGATGGATCATCATACCAGTATCAAGTCATCACATCCACTAAAAGTACCAAGTTTACTTGAGTTAGAACACGATGTGCCAATAGTCGTCATTTGTGATTTTAAACCAAAAAATGAGTCTTCGATAAATGCATGGATTGAGATATCTTTGAATCATGGGAATTCTGAAGATACCTTGTTGTGGGAAGGAAACACTACCGATACATGTTCCAACATTGAACTTTCTTTACAACCTGGGAATTATAATTTTCAAACCAAAATTTATCCTAATAAAAATTCCAACGAAGAAATCCTATCTGATAAACCAATTACAGGGGAATTAACCCTAAACATGTATATCTGGAAACCACTTGAAATTGAAGGATATATTATCTTGAATGGATTAGGTTTTATTTTGATGATTAGTGAAGGTGCTATTCGAAATTGGATAAAAAAACGTAAGGTTGCGCGCTCAAAGAATCTACCATTGCACAAACAAAGGCAACGTGAAGAATGGGAGCAAGTTATGCAGTCAATGAGCGGGGGTGAGGCTGTGGTGATTGATGATTTGCAAGTTCATCAACAGGATGATGCGGTAAATGAAAGTATGGAATTACAACGAAAAAGGATGCGGGAACAATTTGCAGCACAGACTGAATCTGCGGATAATGACACTGATGAATTTACCGATGATGCTCAAGCAATATTGGACAAAGAACTAGGTGAAGGAACAACAGAAGGGCTTGAAGGTGCGCTTCAAAAAGATGAAAGTATCCAAACTGTTGGTGACATTTGGAAACAACTCAGTGAAGAGGACAACAAGAAAAAGAAGTAATCTCAAATAAAGTCATCAAGAGTGAAAACTTTCACTCTATCATTCTTGAACAATGAGTCCACGCTATTAGCAAGCCAATCAACACGTTGTCTAGTGTAAAGATCGACGCCATATTCTTCAATAACGTGTTTCATTACTTCGATATATTTCCTGACTGCACCTTCACTTACTGTTAATGCTAGGTTTCCACCACATTGGTAGGACTCTCCACCAAATGTCATTCCACTACGCATTGCACTTCCTCGGCCCGAGTTTGGATTCTTGATACACTTTGCAGCAAGTGGCATTCTTCGATAAGATTCCCCACATCTAACACAACGGAATTTCTGGCGGGTGAAAGCCATAAGGTTACCACGAAGGTCCGGTAAAAAGTGGGATTCGACTACTTGGCTAGCTACTTTTCGTACATCTACTGAACGCAATAACCCACCAAGAAGTAATTGCCCATTCATCTTGTCCTTCATAGTTTCAAGAATTTTATATGAAGAATTAACAGGTCCTGCATCAATCTTACCTGATTCATGTGTATATCCATAACCCCGCATAGCTCCAATGGTTTCTAATCTACGTTCAACGACATCCATTTGATTGAATATATCTTTTGGATGTGGTTGATCTTGTGTTGCCTCAAAAAATCCACGAGGGTACCACCAAGCAGTATCGACATTCAAGGCTTCTTTATCTAATTCTGTTGGTTTCAAACGTGTAGTCAAAACTAGAGGTACATCCATTCTCCCCCCACGATTACTGGGCAAAAGAACCTGGGAAAAATTGAGTAAGCCATCTAGAAGTAAGATTAGGGCATCCTCATCACCATCACAATTTCTTCGTTTGGCTGCATGAAACAATGTATGTCCATATCCTGCACTTACACCAGACCAGCCAATGATTCGTGTTAGCACTCCCCCTGATGTGTGTGGTGCTAAAGCAATGCAAAGATGTCCTATCAAATCACTTGATGATTTTACATTGTAAAACGGTTCCATACCATAAAAGCGGGTCAATAATTCGTCAACATATTTACAAGTACGAATCAAATAATCTTCAGCATTTCTACTGGGAATGAAATCTTGTGGATATAATTCCAGAACTTGGCTTTCTCTAGTGAGTGGTTCACCATCAACATCATGTGTATATCCTAATTCTATCAATTGAGATATTTCAGTTCCAATATCGCTAGGTTTGAAATGTGTAATTGGAATGTCGATCATATCAAAGCGGATTGTTCCTGCTTTGAAAGTTGGAAGTTGATACTTAGCACGGAGAATTCCTTTCTCAAGAGGTTCTGGACATTGTTCCAGAGATGTCAAACCCTTAATGCCCTTAAATTTCTGAGGTATTCGATCTAGACCTAAACTGTGTCTCTTTGATTCTAATAATTTAGCAATATCAATGGATTGGTATATTCCCTTGCGCCGTTGATTTATCGAGGTTTTTTCATTGATGATTTTGGTATTCCCACCACACTCTATTGGATCTTCTGGTGTAGTTCTGTGATGACACAATGTAAACGGTGTTTGGCGTCCGCACTTAATGCATTCACGTTGACCCAATTGTGCTCGAATTGATCCTCCATTTGCAGCCTGTGTAATCAGACGCTGGGGGCCCCCTTCATTCCCTATAGGGAAAATACAATGTGGTTTTCCCTTCATCTCTCTGGGTGCTGCTTTTTCTGGTCGACCCATTCGACAACCTACGCGACATGGTGCTGCAGCAACCCACCGCAAATCACTACACTTTCTGATCAACCACAAGCACCCATCAACTGAATGTTCATCCAATAACTGCCTTGCAAGGCGCACCGATGAGGAGTCTTTAGGACCCATGTCTACAATCTTCTCTGTAGCTATACGACCTTCATTCTCAGTTTCTGCAATTGATCTTCCTTGTTGCCTTGCAGCAGTTTCTGCTTCTATTTTTACTAGGGATCGCTTGGCATTCAATGTTTCAACCCGAGTTTTTTCCTCATCTGCAATTTTTTTAGATGATGCTAAATTCGCCATCCTTTCCACAACATGTACTTTAACATCAACTCGTACTCTGGGAGATAAACCAATGGCAGGTACATCCTCAAACTCAAGTCCCATACCTTCCAGTAATGGTTGCCAACACTGAGTAATCAAAAGGTCGTTGCCCTCGTGAATATGCGGGATCCCGAGGAGCATTAAACTTGATTTTACTAAGCCGTGTTCGTGGTGTTGAGTTCTAGCAGGCCATTCTCCTGTAATTGGTTCTGGATATTTCGCAGTACATTCTTCAGAATCATTTCGCGGCCAATCAGTTACAGCACCGTGCAACCTATACCAAATTTCATTTGAATGTGGATACATAGCAACTCCATCGTCTAAATCACTGGATTCTTCGAGTGTTCCTTGCAAAAGTGTGTCAACTAATTCTGGTACAAATTCAATTGGTAAATCATGCCACCATAAATTCCAAGGAGATGGTATCGCTGTGAGGAAATTTCGGGAAATTTCAACAGCAACTGACCACTCTACAACCATCTTCCGAAGGCGTTGATGCCACATTCGTTGTCTTTTGTGGGCTCTAATTTCATCTCTATCGTCCTCCAAATATCCTGTTGATGGAATCCCCGGAGGAAGGCGACGTCGAGATGCGCCAAGGATTACTGCAAATTGCTTAACTTTCTCCTCTGAGTCAAGTACTTCTAAGAGATCACTTGCAAACCATTCAGGTACATACCCTGAAGGTACCAAATTTTTATTATTCTCTACAAATTCACCATAACCAATCATAATTTCCCCATTATCCCAAATGGATAATACGTCTGACTGAACCTCTTTCCAAACATCACTTGATTGAATTCTCCCATACCTTCCATTTTGGAGAAGAACTGTCGGACCGTCCAGTTCTTCACATGGAGTGACTGCGCATGCCTTTCCAGGTCGTTCAATTTTCATCTGAGTACCTATTGCTAAAAACTCGCCCATTGCATGCATTGACGTGGGGTGAATTCCTGCCGCTGCAAGGCCAGATGTTCTGGGGCGACCGTATCTTAATCGGAATCCGCCGGGTTCATTTGGTTCTCCAAATACAGGTCGACCTGCAATGATGTCATCCATAAAACGATCAATGGTCTTAATTTCACGGAATTTTTGTTTCTCTCCTGAGGAATTGGGATCAGATTTCCCTTTAGCAGCAAAATGGCTGATGAATTCCCATCCTGGAATCTCAAGACGTTCAGTATGTTTCTGAATCTTAGGTGCTTTAAGACAAAGTCCTTCTCCAATAACTAAGAGAACTCCTCCCCGGATACGGCTACCTTCTATATTACGGACTTCGCGGTATCCGGCACACTCTATTTTTTCTGTTTCCTCGCCATTTACCATTATAGGGCAGGCCCGCACAATCTTATCGATTTCTTCTGGAGGAGGTTTGTACTGTAATCCACCTCGATACAAACCAAATTCCTCCTTCACCCGTTCAACTTCAGCATCGGTTGGGCTATACTTTGCTAAACCTAATTCGCGACGGATCATATCAGCAATCAGAACCGCCAATGCTTGCGCGGTACCACCTGCGGCACGAATTGGTCCGCAAAAATCAACTGATACGAATCTTGAACCATCGAGATTATTGAGAACTTGTACTCTTCCAATACCTTCCAAAGGTGCAACTAATACCGCTTCGGTCAATACTGCTAATCCGACCCGGAGGCCAGTGTCAATACTTCGCTGAATATCAGATGTTCTGTCATGCATGGCTACTGCAACTTTAACAGCCATATCGATAGATGCCGTCTCTCTATCTTTAACAGCTAATAATTCTCGAATGTCATTAGCAACAGGAATACCATCAAGATATTCTTCAAGCAATTTTTCAGTTCGACCTGCGAGGTCTGCAGCTCGTGGTATTTCAACGACATTCCGTAAATCGAATCCTTTGGCTCTAGCAATACCTGCCAATTCGTAAACGTCCTCGCAATGTGATTCCATCCAATCATGATATGCATCAATTTCACGTTGTAGACGTTCGGTGTCTAAAGGGGATGTGGGCCGACTTACAACCTCATGTGGCATATGTGCACCCCGACGTACATCTCCCAGCGGACAACGAGCGCCCAAAAGCATTCTTGTGAGTCGTCGCACTTCCTATGGAAGTGACCGAAGGTTCATGGAAGGCCTTCTTCTAGAACGAATTGGGATTGATATGGCAAGCACCACCAATGTTACTGATGCAAAAGCAAGATTAATCGAAAAAGTACATTCTCTTGCCTACCTTTGCGCCAAAACCGAAGAGTTCACATTGGCTTCTGGACGAAATAGTAGACATTTTTTTGATACCAAACCTGTCATGTGTGATCCTGAATCTGCACATTTGCTTGGTGTTTTAATTCACCACACTATCGACGAAATTGATGGAGGTGTCGATGTTGTTGGGGGACTCGAATTAGGCGCAGTTCCTCTCACTGGAATTGTCATTGCCAAAGCAGGTGTCGGAAGCTCATTGCGGGGATTCATCATGCGCAAGGAACCCAAAGGGAGAGGGGGGCGGAAAACAGGTAACCCACCTGGAATTGAAGGCAGTACCATTCAAACAGGTGATAGAATTGTCATTTTGGAAGATGTGACCACGACTGGGGGGTCCGCACTAAAGGCGTGTGAACGATTACAAGAGATGGGGTGTGTTGTCGTCGCCTGCATCAGTATTGTTGATCGTGAAGAAGGTGGTCAAGAGGCGTTTGATGCTGCAGGTATTCCGCTTATACCACTCACAACCTTATCCGATTACGCTTAAGGAACAGAGTCAAGAACCTCGGGCGTCCGCCAATGTTCATGACTGGAACACAAGTACTGATGAAGACAAGCAAGGGTGACATCACCATTGAACTGTTTACCGACACCATGCCGATTACAGCCGGAAATTTCCTTGATTTGGTAGACAAGGGATACTACAACGGATTACATTTTCACCGAGTTATTGCTGGATTCATGCTCCAGGGTGGTTGCCCAAACAGCAGAGACCCAAACAGTCCCCGTTGCGGAACCGGTGATCCAGGATACAAAATTGCGGATGAGCACCTTCCAGATGCAAAGTTCTCAAACGAGTCGGGAACATTGAGTATGGCGAATGCTGGACCCAATAGTGGAGGTTCGCAATTCTTCATCAATACTGTTCACAATTCCTTCCTAGATTGGTGGAACACACAAACGCCGTCTGCACACCCTGTATTCGGTAAAGTTGTGAAAGGAATGGACGTTGTTACTGCCATTGAAAATGGACCTACTGGACGTGGTGATCGGCCTCGTGAGCCCATGCAAATCATCTCAGTTAGTCGTTTTTGAATATATTTATTAACAACGGACTGTAGGCCACATTATGGCAAAGCACAGGGCGGGAGACCGTCGTATCATGAGCATTAGCATACCGGAGAAATTAGCAGAGCGCCTGGATCGCCGTGTTGGCAAGGGCCGACGCGATGGTCGAAGTGCCACCATTACGAGAATGATTCAGGAATCATTGGACGGGGGGCAGCAAAACTCTCCCGTTGTTGTTACAGAACAAAGAAAAGCGTCGTCGCCAAAAGGAGATGTTCGTATTGAAGAGGACACCATGGGGTCTCTTGAAGTTCCTGCTGACAGATACTATGGTTGCCAAACTGCACGCTCCATAATCAACTTCGATATTGGAGAAGATACGATGCCGAGAGGTGTGGTTCGAGGTTTTGGAATACTCAAACAAGCCGCCGCGAAAACCAACAAACAGTTAGGGACCCTGGATCAAAAAGTTGCTGATTTGATTATCACTGCCGCGGAAGAAGTCGTCAATGGTGAATTGGATGGGCATTTTCCATTACGAATTTGGCAAACCGGATCTGGTACTCAATCGAATATGAATGCGAATGAAGTCATCGCTAACAGAGCCATTGAGCTCGCAGGCGGCATATTGGGTTCGAAAAATCCAGTGCATCCAAACGATCATGTGAATAAAGCGCAATCATCCAATGACACGTTTCCAACTGCAATGCATATTGCTGGTGCAGAAGAAATGTACCACACATTGAGGCCTCAGGTTTTGCATCTAAGAAATACACTTGCAGAAAAAGTTGAACAGTTTGAAGGAATTGTGAAAATTGGTCGTACCCATTTAATGGATGCTGTTCCACTCACATTAAGTCAAGAATTCAGTGGATATGTTGCCATGTTGGACGCAGACCTAAGGCGCATTGATTTTGCACTTGAGGATCTCTATGAATTAGCATTGGGTGGCACGGCAGTAGGGACTGGATTGAATACTCACCCAGCTTTTGCTGAAATCGTTGCCGACCATATCGCTGAAAAAACTGGGTTGCCTTTTATCACAGCCGAGAATAAATTTGCACAACTTGCAGCACATGATGCAGTTGTTGCAGCCAGTGGAACACTCAACACCCTCGCTGCGAGCCTTATGAAAATTGCAAATGATATTCGTTGGTTGGGATCAGGCCCACGTTGCGGATTGGGTGAACTATCACTGCCTGCCAACGAACCGGGATCAAGTATCATGCCTGGTAAGGTAAACCCGACACAAGCAGAAGCGATGACTATGGTTTGCTGCCAAGTTATGGGGAATCATACTGCCATTACAATTGGTGGCAGCCAAGGAAATTTTGAACTCAACGTGTATAAACCAATGATGATTCATAATCTACTACACAGCACACGGATTTTGGCTGATACTTGTCGAGCATTCGCTGACAAATGTGTCATGGGGCTTGAGGCTAATTCAGATGCAATTCAATCTCATCTAGAAAATTCATTGATGCTTGTCACTGCATTAAACAATCACATTGGTTATGACAAATCAGCGAAAATTGCAAAAAATGCACATGAGAAAGGCATCACATTAAGACAATCTGCTCTAGAATTGAACTTATTGACTAACGATCAGTTTGATGCATGGGTGCGTCCTGAAGAAATGATTGGCCCCCGAGCATAAGTAAAGAAAACAAACGTACAATTGTAAAAGAGTAGCAATCATGAAAAGGTGATTTGGAAGGAAGGCCCTTTATCCTCAAAAGAGGAAGTTGGGAGTGCTGGCTGGCGGGGTTCAATCGAGTAGATCTTTTCCCGCCAGCCAGTCTCCGCATCCGTAACCCTTCCGACATCCGGAGATGTTTTCAGAATCCCGGTTGGGTTGGCACGATGCCGGAGCATCGGCCTTCCCTCTGGACGCCCAGTACAGTTTCCTGTCCTGATTCCCTTGGCGTCGTCCAACATCCGAAGATGTTTTTCTCTTCCATGGTACCGACTCGGATTGCTCCTTCGGATTGCTCCTTGCCGGCGCCCTGGGCATTGTACTCTCTCACGAGTGCACAACTCTTCATTCGGTCTTACTCTGACGAGAATTCCTCCTGAAGTAGAAAGTAACATTGCTGTTACCCCCTATCCCCTTCGAATAGGATTTCACTTTGCAGCTTCATCCCATTCCGGGCCGGTTTCAACTGCAGTATTCACCGTCCCATCAGCATATCACAAGCATTGCTGCCTATGATTTCTGACACAGGAGTTTGTCAAGGTTCATTCGATTCAGCCGGCATTCTTGATCATAAAAGTTCAATTTCGTTTCATTCAGGTCCCTGAGGTCACCTTGCGGCTTCCAGTGATTCCCTTCATCATCTTCATTTCCCTATTGCTTTCAATATTCCTTCTGTCCGGTTCCCGTTCTTGCGAACTAAAGTCAAGCCTGTGTTGCACCGAAGTGCGATATGTGTTTGAGACCAGCTCTCCCACACGTTCACAGATCGATCCACTTACCGAAGTAAGTGTTCGTCTCCTGCGGGTCTGCGTTAGCGAACTTGCGAACGCGCGCACACCCCACCATTCACAATCCAAAGATTGTGTACAATGGCCCACTGCCGATTCCCGATTTGGGTCCCTTGTGGGCTGGGGCCTGCCGGTGACGCTGGCGTCCCGACACCACTCCTCGGGAGCGGCAAAAGTCACTTGGGATACGGTGGCCGATAAACCTTTGTATTAAATTACGTGTTTTCCATCAGAAATAAGGTACAGTGACCCTTTATTCCACTGGAGAAAAATTGGGCCTTCCAAAAAAATGTTAGAAAATTAACCACGCAGAGCTCTCAACTTTGCTGCCAGATCTGACCTATGTGATTTTTCCTCATCTTCATCTGCAGATAGGCGACGATTCAAAAGTTCACCTTGAATAATGGTTAAATTCCCATCGTGGAATCCAATTGCAATATATTCTGCATTGGAAATGCAAGTATTTACTCTAGAATTAGATTCAAATCGTACTTCGGGATTACCATCGATTTCAGCCCTTACTGCGAT
>Ga0208764_10000682_pt1 | contig 21773 bp, 21 predicted proteins | sample ETNtaG_18_FD_185762 | JGI IMG/M metagenome (GOLD analysis project Ga0208764, IMG submission 185762) | Marine microbial and viral communities from oxygen minimum zone, Eastern Pacific Ocean - ETNP201302SV91 (SPAdes) (version 2) | ecosystem: Environmental > Aquatic > Marine > Oceanic ... | reverse complement strand
TCATTAGCTGAATATATTTTAAGAAAATTTTGTCTATTGTCTTCATCTAATTCAGAAATAATTTTTGCAGAAATATCGATTTTAATATTATCTAAAACATACTTTGAATCAATAGAATCAAACTCATACAAGAGTTCTGTAATATCTACATAACTAGTATTTTCAAATGATTTTTGGATAAAATCAATGTTTTGATTTTTTATCTCTAATCTAAGTTTTTCTTTAAATTCATTTGTTAGTGAAAACTTCATCATTGTAAAAGTTTAATTTCATTTGAAAGCCATATAAAATCATTCAAGACTAATTGTTCAGCTCTCTTTGAAAATATTTTTTTTGAGGTAAAGTCTTGGGGTAAATTTAGGTTTTTTAAAGAATTTCGCAATGTTTTTCTTCTATTTTGGAACGAATTTTTAACAATACTTTTCAAAAATGAATATGAGACACCAATATCTGACCTTTTATTTCTAACACCTTTAATTACTGAAGAAATAACCCTAGGTGGAGGATTGAAATCTTCAGGTTTTACATCAAAGACATATTCCACATCAAAATAGATTTGTATCAAAACAGATAATATTCCATAACTTTTCTTGCCAGATTTAGAACATATTCTCTCACCAACTTCCTTTTGAACCATAAAGGTAAAGTGATCTATTTTATCTCTTGACTCAAGAATTTTAAAAAAAACCTGAGATGAAATATTATATGGTAAATTACTAATTACTGAGAAATTTTCTTTAAATAAATTTTCGAGTTTAATTTTCAAGATATCCCCATGAATAATTTTAATATTTTTATAAATCTTATTTAAATAATTCACACATTCTAAATCAATTTCTATTAATGTTATTTTAGATCTATTTTCATGAATATATTTAGTCAGAACACCCATTCCAGGACCAATTTCAAGAACATTATTTGTCCCATCAAAAGTATTTGAAATCAATTTCGCAGTGGTTTCATTAATTAAAAAGTGTTGACCTAATTTTTTTTTAGTTTGAATCTTTATCATTAAGATAAATTTGAATGTAAATTTGGAATTATATCAAGAATTTAATGAAAAAAGATATTAACAAAAAAATAATCATAGGCTTTAGCATCGGAGATTACAATGGAATTGGACCAGAAATCTTACTAAAATCATTTATGAATTCTCAATTATTCGATAAGTGCATTCCAATAATTTTTTGTGATAAAAGAATATTAGAATACTATAATAATCGTTTCAATTACAAGTTAAAAATTGAGAAAAAAGATAGTTCAATAACAAAATTCAAGGATAATATTTTATATACAATATCAGATGAAGAGTCACAAATAATTATAAAACCAGGATATATAAGTAAAAAAGCAGGAAATTATTCAATAAAATCTCTAAAAAACTCTATTAAGCATTTAGAAAAAAATGAAATCCATGGACTAGTGACTTTACCAATAAGTAAAATTAATTCTCACTCAGAATTTTTTTCATTCCCTGGTCACACTGAATTTTTAAAGTCAAAGTATAATGTAGAAGATAATATCATGATTATGTATTCAAAAAAGATGATTATTGGATTTCATACTGGACATACTAAGTTAAAAGATGTCCCAACATATATTAAAGAAACTTTGATAAAGAAAAAATTAAAACTATTTCTAAACATTTTAAAAAATGACTTTAATAAGAAATATCCTAAAATTGCAATTTTAGGATTAAATCCTCACGCTGGTGAAAGCGGACTATTAGGTTCAGAAGAAATAAAAAAAATAGATCCAATTATCAAAGAATTAAATAATAAAAGAAAAAATTTTGAAGGTCCTTTTTCGGCCGATGCTTTTTTTGGCGCAAAAGAATTTAAAAATTATGATGGTGTTTTTTCATGGTATCACGATCAAGGATTAGTAGGGTTTAAATCATTTTCTTTTGAAGATGGTGTTAATTATACAGGAGGCCTCCCTATTGTAAGGACTTCCCCAGATCATGGGACTGCATTTAACGTCTCAGGAAAAGGAATTGCCAATGAAAATTCTTTGATAGAATCAATCAAGTTAAATATTAGAATTATAAATCAAAGAATGTTTTCTAAATAAGAGATTTGGTAATATTTTTGCGGACATATTTATAATTATGGATAAAAAATTTCTTAGAAAATTTGATGTAAAAATTCAAAGTTTATCAAATAATAAACATTCATTTTTATTTGAATTTAATCATAGTCTTTTAGAACATTTCTCTGAGGAAATTGAAATGAAAAATACATTTGGAGAATGTAATTTAGAAATAGTTAAGACAGATATGATGTTAAACGCTACTTTTTCTATAAAAGGTTCTACTGAATTAATTTGTGACAGAACATTAAAAAATTTTATTCATCCAATAAATATAGAAAACAAAATATTATTCAAATTTGGTGATTTTGATGAAGAAATATCTGAAGAAATGATAGTTATTGAAAGAAATAAATCAATAATTAACATAGCAAAATATATTTATGAGTTTGTTATTTTAAAAATTCCAGTAAAAAGATTACACCCTTCTTTAAAAAATGAAGATAATATTGATAATTTTGTATTTAGAACAAATGTTATTAAAAAAACTGATCCAAGATTGGATCCATTAAATAAATTAAAATAAATTAAAATGGCACATCCAAAACGTAAAACCTCAAAAACCAGAAGAGACAAAAGGAGAACTCATTACAAAGCAACTGCAAAAAAATTTGTTGTTTGCTCAACTACTGGAGAGTCTCACCTTCCACATAGAGCATATTGGTATGAAGGCAAACTATACTATAAGGGTAAAGTAGTTCTAGAAAAAGAAGCAGTAGCTTAATTTTCATCAAATTTATGTCCTCAAAAAAATATAAAGCTTGTATTTCTGGGGTACATGGTTATGTGCCTGATTATGTTCTAACTAATTCTGAGCTTGAAAAATTAGTAGATACCACAGATGAATGGATTGTCACAAGAACTGGCATTAAAGAAAGAAGAATTTTAAAAGGGGAATTACAAGGAACATCTGTTCTAGGCGTAAGATGTTTAGAAGGGCTACTAGAGAAAACCAATACTAATCCTAAAGATATCGATCTAATAATTGTTGCTACTGTTACACCAGACATGTTTTTTCCTTCAACAGCAAATTTAATAGCTGATAAAGTTGGTGCATCAAACGCATATGGTTTTGATATTTCAGCAGCTTGTTCCGGTTTCCTATTTGCTCTTACGACTGGGTGTCAATTTATAGAATCAGGAACACATAAAAAAGTTGTTGTAATTGGAGCAGATAAAATGTCTTCTATTATTGACTATGATGAAAGAAAAAATTGTGTGTTATTTGGAGATGGTGGAGGATCAGTATTACTTGAAAGATCTAATGATGATACTGGGATACAAGATTATATACTAAGGAGTGATGGATCTGGAAGTGATATGTTATGTCTTAGAGGGGGTGGAAGTTTAAGGCCAGCATCAATAGAAACAATTAAAAATAAGGATCACTATATATATCAAGAAGGTTCTTCTGTTTTTAAATTTGCTGTAACTAACATGGCAGATATTTCTGAAGAAATAATGAAAAAAAATAATCTTTCATCTGATGATGTATCTTATCTAGTTCCTCACCAGGCTAATAAAAGAATAATTGATGCAACTGCTAAAAGAATGGGTGTGGGTCCTGAAAAAGTTTTATTAAATATTGAAAAATACGGCAATACTACAGCTGGAACTATCCCATTATGCTTATGGGATTTTGAAAAAAAATTCAAAAAGGGAGATAACTTAATACTTGCTGCTTTTGGAGGTGGTTTTACTTGGGGCTCTCTTTATTTAAAATGGTCTTACAATAATTAAATAAAATGGCTTCTACTAGTGATATTAAAAATGGACTTTGTATTGAGTACAATGGAAACTTATACTTTGTTACTGAATTTCAACACGTTAAACCAGGAAAAGGTCCAGCTTTTGTAAGGACAAAGCTTAAAAATGTTAAAACGGGAAAAGTTATCGATAATACTTTTCCATCTGGACATAAAATTACTACTGCAAGAGTTGAAAAAAGATCTCATCAATTTTTATATAAGGATAGCTCTGGATACCATTTTATGGATGCATCTTCATTTGACCAAATATCTCTTGAAGGAAATCAAATTGATTACTCTGATTTTTTAATGGATGGAATGGAAGTTGAAATATCTATTCATACAGAGACTGGAGATATTTTATCATGTGAACTACCACAAAATATAGAAACTAAAATAACTTATACCGAACCAGGGGTAAAAGGTGATACTGCTACAAATGCAACAAAATTAGCAAGAATTGAAACAGGAGCTGAAATCCAAGTACCGCTTTTTATAAATGAAAATGATAAAATAAAAGTTGATATTAGACAAGGTAAATACGTTGAGAGAGTAAAATAAATTTTAAATTTGTTAAATGAAAGTAAAAGAAATTCAGGATATTATAAACTTCATTAAAAAAACTGACCTTGATGATGTGAGTATAGAAACTGAAAATTATAAGATTAGAGTCAAAAAAAATAATACAGTTGTCTCTGAAATAAAAACTAATAAAGACACATCAAAGCAAATTAAAAAACCAATTGAAAGTGAAATAAAGGAAGTTGTTAAAAATGAAGAAGAGAAATTATCAAATACCATTATAGTCAAATCACCAATGATTGGCACCTTCTACCGTTCTCCAAATCCTGAAAGTGATCCTTTTATTAGTGAGGGAGACACAATTAAAATAGGTCAAAAAGTATGTATAATTGAGGCAATGAAATTATTTAATGATATAGAATCAGAAGTATCTGGTAAAATTGTAAAAATTCTTGTTGACGATAATTCTCCAGTTGAATTTGATCAACCTTTATTCGAAGTTGATCCAAGCTAATAATCAAGATGATTAAAAAAGTACTTATTGCTAATCGAGGTGAAATTGCTCTAAGGGTAATTAGGAGCTGTAATGAGATGGGAATAAAAACAGTTGCAGTATATTCAACTGCAGATAAAGAAAGTTTACATGTACGTTTTGCTGATGAGGCAGTCTGTATTGGACCTCCTGTATCAAAAGAATCATACTTAAGTATTCCTAAAATAATGGCGGCAGCTGAAATTACAAATTCTGATGCTATTCATCCTGGTTATGGCTTTTTATCAGAAAATGCAGAATTCTCAAAAATTTGTAATGAAAGTGGGATAAAGTTTGTTGGTCCAGACTGGAAGATGATTGAAAAAATGGGTGATAAAGTTACAGCTAAAGAAACTATGAAAGAAGCTGGAATTCCTACTGTACCAGGTTCAGATGGTTTGTTGAATTCAATAAAAGAAGGAAAAAAATTAGCATCTTCAATTGGATACCCTGTTATTTTAAAGGCAACAGCTGGTGGAGGGGGTAAAGGAATGAGAATAGTAAATAGTGAAAAAGAATTTGAAGATTGTTGGAATAGTGCAAAAGCTGAATCTGAGGCATCATTTTCTAATTCTGGATTATATTTAGAAAAATTTATCGTAAAACCTAGACATATTGAAATCCAAGTTATGGGAGATCAATATGGTAATGTCAGTCATTTATCAGAAAGAGATTGCTCAATCCAAAGAAGACATCAAAAATTAATAGAAGAAACACCTTCTCCTTTTGTAGATGAAGAGTTAAGGGAGAAGATGGGGGAAGCAGCTGTTAAAGCATGCGAATTCATAAAATATGAAGGTGCAGGAACTATAGAATTTCTTGTCGACATAAACAAAAAATTTTACTTTATGGAGATGAATACCCGAATTCAGGTAGAACATGGAATTACAGAAGAAGTTACAGATTATGATTTAATTAAAGAACAAATAAAAGTTGCTAGTGGTGTAAAGGTCTCTGGAAAACACTACTACCCAAAATTATATTCTATCGAATGTAGAATTAATGCTGAAGATCCTTCTGCTAATTTCAGACCTTGTCCTGGAAAAATTACTGCACTACATAAACCAGGAGGGCATGGTGTGCGAGTAGATTCACATATTTATTCAGGTTATACCATTCCTCCTAATTACGACTCAATGATTGCTAAATTAATTGTTAGTCATCAATCAAGAGAGGAGGCAATAGTAAGAATGAAAAGAGCACTAAAAGAATTTATTATTGAAGGCATTGAAACAACTATACCATTTCATATAAAAATTATGGATGATCCTAACTTTAAAAAAGGAAATTTCACAACTAATTTTATGGATACTTTCAAATATTAGTTTCTATCTCAGAGAACTCAATTCCTAATTTTTTAAGTTTTTTAAGTATAGGCTCATAAATATCCTTACTGAATGGTAAATGGATGCCTTTTTTTTGAATTCTATTTTTTATTATGTGTTCTATCAGCACAGCAATTGGTAATCCTACAGTTTTTGACATAGCCGTATATACATTGTCTTCACCTTCAATTTTTAAATAAGATAAAATTTTATTTTGTTTTTCTTCAGACTCATATACTATGGAATGGGTCATAACAATTAAGTCGATGTCTCCATCAGATAGAGTCCATTTGTCCATCAATACTGCCAAAAGAAAATCTGATATTTTACCTTCGACAATAGGTATTTTTTTATTAGAAAAAAAACCTGACCACTCAAGATTTTTATATACTAGAGAAGTTCTTTTTACTCCATGTTTTTTATCAAGGTATTTAATTAAATCTTCAATGCTTTTTGCTTTTATTTTATGATTAAAAAAGTCAAAAAAAGTCATTTTTTTATTGTTATATAGAGTTTTAGTATTGCTAGTCAATCCTAATTCAATCAGCAAAGACCACGTTTCACAAAATCCTTTATGTCTCAGTGTTCCTCTCTTAAGAGTTTTAATATCTTTTAACTTATATAAGTCTTTATACATTAATGAATTTCTATTAGGATAACCTTCAAAACCTTCTTCTCCAGGTATAACTATAGATGTAAAGTCTTTAAATATCTTTTTATATGGAATTGATTTATTGATGCCATCCTTTAAATAATTTGCTCCGTCTGCTCCTGCAAGAATAACATTCATGGGATTCCAAGTAAATTTATAACCCCAAGGGTTATTTTCTTTATCTAGCTTTACTAAACCACCAGTATATGATTCAAATTCAATAATTTTATTTGATGCACTTAATTTATCAATCATCTTCATGGCAGACATGTGGTCAATACCTGGATCAAGACCCATTTCCATAAATAGAAAACAATTATTGTCAATAAATGTTTTTTCTAAAGTTTTTATTTTATCATCAAGGTAAGATGCCGTTATCATATTAATTTTATTATATGAGCATATTTCTGCAATTTCAAAGTGTAAAAATGGAGGTAATAGGCTAACTACTATGAAGGAGTTTTGTATGACTTGAAGTAGCTTTTCTTTATTCTTTATATCTAAATTTATAAAACTTATTTCTTCAAAATCATGGATGTATTTAGGTCTATAATCTGATGCTATATTCAAAGAAATATCTAATTCATTTCTATTATTGTATAAATATTTTATCAAAAAAGATGAAGATTTTCCGGCACCAAGAATTACTATTTTTTTTGACATAAATTTGGGTTTAGAATTTTCAGGTAATGTATATTAAAATTAATAAAAATATCTAATGAAACTTATTATAACTGGTGGAAGACAATCTGAGTCATCTTTATCTTATTTTAATAAAGAATGGAGTAATGGTATCTGTGGAGTTATTTATGAATATGATTCAGAAGATAAAACTTTGGTAGAAAAAGTAAATTATCAAACACCATTAAAGTTTCGTCCAAAAAAAAACTTTAGTATATCATTTAAAAGTGGGTCTATTTTTAATAATAAGCTTTATATAACTTCATTAACTGAAGTTTTAGTTTACACACTCCCTAATTACAAACTAGAAGAAAGAATTTCACTCAAAATATTTAATGATTTGCATCATGTCATCAGGTATAATAATGATATATTCATAGTTATAACAGGATTAGATATAGTAGCAAGATATTCTTTATCAAAGAAAAAAATATTATGTGTTTATAACTGCTTTCCAGAGATTGATACTTGGAATAGGTTTGATAAACAAAAAGATTACAGAAAAATAAATACAACAAAACCACATTTATGTCATCCTAACCATGTAACTATTCATGATGATAAATTATTTATAACAAGATATAAACAACAAGACGTGTTAGTATATTCTCTTGAAGGTAAAATAATTGATACTATAATTTTAAATGAGGGAATCCCTCATGATGGATCTATTTTTAATAACAAATTAATATATACTGTGGTAAATGGAAAAATTATTGAGATCAATAAAAATAACTTGAAGGAAACAAAAATTATTAACCTAAATAAATTTGAGAAAAAAGGTAGATCTTTAGGATGGTGCAGAGGCTTTCAGCAATTAGATGATAAAAACTATGTGGGTTTTAGCAGAATAAGACCAACTAAGTTTATTGAAAATGTTAAATGGCTAGGTAATAAGCTTACGAATGAAGTAAAACTTAAAAAACCAACAAGGTTGGTATGTTACAATAAAAATTATTCAAAAATTTTAAAAGAGATAAATTTAGAAAAATTAGGGATAAATTGGGTATTTAGCATTCTTAAATATTAATCTCTTTTAACAACAGTAGATGACGCCTGTGCCTTAGGTAAAATAGTTATATCACTAATATTGACATTATCAGACCTATTAATTATAAAATTTATAACCTCAGCAATATCATCTGCAATAAGAGGGACCATTCCCTTATAAACATTATCTGTCTTTTCTTTATCATTTTTAAACCTAACTTTAGAAAATTCGGTATTTACAAGGCCAGGATTTACTTGAGATACTTTTATATTTTTATGATTAAGGTCTATTCTCATCCCCTGAGAGATTGCATCAACTGCAAATTTTGATGCACAATATATATTTCCCTTAGGATATACCTCTTTACCAGCTATTGAACCAATATTAATAATATGACCTCTTTTATTATACACCATAATTTTTAGTATCTCCTTAGAAACATAGAGTAATCCTTTAACATTGATATCTATCATCTTATCCCAATCATCGGTATCTCCCTCAAAAATATAGTCCATACCATGAGCATTGCCTGCATTATTTATTAAAAAATCTATATTTCTCCACTCACCAGTAAGACTTTTAATTTTTTCTGACACATCTTCTTTATTTCTTACATCAAATGACAGAGTCTTAACATTTGTTTTTTTAGACAATACTGTACTAAGCTTTATCAACCTATCATCTCTCCTCCCACAAAGAATTAAATTATAATTATGACACAAAAGTTTTGCTGTTGCCTCCCCTATCCCAGAAGTTGCTCCAGTAATAAACACCAACTTTTTATTATTATTTTGGTCCACCTTCAAAAGTAAAGAAAAATGAAATATTGTGAACTATTATTCTATCTAATGGTAAATTATATTGATTAACATTTATACCTTTTAATATATTTCTAAGGCCCCGAGAATATCTTATCTCAGGTGAAAATTTAAAAAGTTGAAAAAATAAATCACTACCAAATCCAACTTCTAATGAAATATCAAAAGCTTTTAAGTCTAAAATATCTTCGCCTGCCTCATCTTTATTTTTAGCTCCTATCTCTAAACTTGGTTTAATTCCGGCTATTAAAAACATTCGATGGTTTTTTCTTCTCTTAGATTTATATTTAAATAGTATTGGAGATTCTAGAAATACAGCAGGTCTAACATTAGAAAAAGTAGTAGTTACACCAGTAAATTCATCAACATTATAATAGTCTAATCTAAATTCAGAAAAAGAAACTTGTAATAATGTTCTCAGGTCAAAGGGATAAATAAGACTAAAATCTGAAACAAAACCTAATTTAAATCCAGGCATTGATTTTGAGTGTATACTATGAAGATTATTAAAATTTGGTTTTAGAAACTCTTGAGAATAATATATTCTATAATAAGTAGAATGGGCACCTAAAAGAAAACCAAAATGTGTATTTACATCATCATACCCACCTAAGTTAATTCTCGTTGATTGGGAATACAAAGAAGTATTCAATGATATTAATAACACTATGAACACAAAAATCTTTCTCATTTATTGCTAAATATAACATCTAAACTTTAAAATTGAAGTAAAATTGTATAATGGTTGAAAACATGATCATAAAAGAAGCTAAATTTATCAAGAGTAGTTCAAATCTATCAGAATGCCCAAAAATAAAATTACCTGAATATGTTTTCCTAGGCAGATCAAATGTTGGAAAATCCTCACTAATTAACATGTTAGTGAATCAAAACAAACTATCAAAAATATCTTCAAAACCAGGTAAAACACAGCTTATTAATCATTTTACAATTAATGGAAGTCTTTACTTTGTGGATTTACCAGGATATGGTTGGGCCAAGGCAAGTAAATCAAATAGAGAAAAATGGGATAAAATGACAAAAGAATTTCTTGTAAACTCAGATAAAATCTCTTTAATATTTATTCTAGTAGATATAAGGCTAAAACCTCAAAAAATTGATATTGAATATATAAACTATATTGGAAAAAATAAATTACCACTAAATATTATATTTACTAAAAGTGATAAAGAGACAAAGTCTAAAATCAAGTCAAACATTTATGATTTTTTAAGTGAATTGTCAAAATATTGGTCAAAAACACCTAATTATTTTATTTCTTCGTCTATGAAAAATATTGGAAGAGAAGAAATTCTTAAACATATTTTTACCATAAATAAATCATTATTAAGATGATAAAAATATTTTATAACCTCTCAATTAAAATATTAAACTGTCTTCTATTAATTAGTTCATTCTTCAACAAAAAAAATAAAAAGATATATGAAGGAAGAAAAAATACTTTTTCTTATATAAATAAATATATTAGATCAGATGAGGAAATTGTTTGGATTCATGTTTCTTCAGTGGGAGAGTTTGAACAAGCTAAACCAATAATTGATCTTATTCATAAAAATTACCATTATAAAATACTGGTATCATATTTTTCATCTTCAGCTGAGGAAGAGGTAAAAAAATACAAAAAAATTAATTATAATTTTTATTTAGTTTCTGATATAAAATCTAATACTGAAAAACTCTTCAAATTATTAAATCCAAAAATTATTATTATTGTTAAATATGAATTTTGGATAAACCTTATATATACAGCAAAAAAATATTCTGTTCCAATTATTTCAGTTTCATCTGTCTTCAGGTCAAATCAAATTTATTTTTTAAAGATTGGACTTTTCTTTAGAAATGCTTTAAAAAACATTAGTTTATTTCTAGTTCAAAATGAAAAATCGAAAGTGATATTGAATAAAATTAATATTTCACAAGTGGAAGTAATTGGTGATACTAGATATGATAGAGTTTTAAATATTTATAATAATTCTAAAAATATTTCACGTATAAAAGATTTCATAAATAATAAGACAACAATAGTTATAGGAAGCTCATGGAAGAGTGATATTGAAATATTAAGAAAAGAAATAGAAAGAGATTTAACTGACACAAAATATATTATTGCACCTCATAATATTGGAATCAATGACATTGAATATTTAGAAAATAGTTTCATAAACGATACAATTAAATTTTCTGAACTACCTCAAAAAAATGTAAGAAAAAGAATTCTAATTATTGATAATTTAGGTATGTTATCATCTTTATACAAATATTGTAAAATTGCATTTATTGGAGGTGGTTTTAGAGGAGCTTTACATAATACTTTAGAGGCAGCTGTATGGGATGTGCCAGTAATATATGGATTCCATAAAAACAATCTAAAGTTTATTGAAGTAAAAAAATTAGAAAAAAATAGTGTTGGGTTTCCTATTAGAAACGGCAATGAGTTTAAACTTATAAAAAACAGAGTTTTAAAAGATAGAGATATAGGAAAAGGAGGCAACTCATTTATAATTAAAAATTCAGGAGCTACAATTAAAATAAATAAATTTTTATCTAAATATCTTTAATGAAAGGAGTTGTTGTCAAGTCAGTTGGGGATTTGTATAATGTTAAGATTAATAATAGTGTTATACGATGTAATTATAGAGGAAAAAACAAACTAAACAATAAATTTTCAAACCCGATTGTATCAGGAGATAAAGTAGAAATAAAATTATTAGACGACAAATCGGGAATTATAGAAAAAGTTATAGAGAGAAAAAACTATTTCATTAAGAAATCATTAAAAGATAAAAAAGCTCATATAATTGGCGCAAACCTGGACCAAATTCTTATTATCAGTAGCATTAAAAACCCTTATACAAAATTGAGTTTTATTGATAAATGCCTAGCAGCATCTATTTATTATAATATTAAACCTATTCTTGTTTTCAATAAAATTGATCTATTAGGTAATGAAGAAACTTTAAAATTAGAAAAAATATACAGTATCTATAATGGTGCTGGTATTGAAACATGTAATATATCTGCTGAATCAAAAATTAATATAAATGAATTATTAAAAAAATTATTAAATAAAAAGACATTGATTATAGGCAATTCCGGAGTAGGCAAGTCTACATTAATAAATACTATATCTCCAAGCTCAAATCAGAAGACAGGAGATTTATCATCAAAAACAGGTAAAGGAAGGCAAACAACAACTTTTTCTGAAACTTTTGAAATAAATAAAAACAGCTACATCATTGATTCACCCGGGTTTAAAGACTTTTATTTTTTTGATATTAAAAGAAGTGATTTGAAATTTCTGTATCCTGAATTTATATTATTAAATGATAAATGTAAATTCAATAATTGTTTACATCAGAATGAACCAAAGTGTTTTATAAAGAATGTAATAGGTAAAGAAGTCTCTAATAAAAGATATAATAATTATTTATCTATTCTTAATGAACTAGAATAGCTATAAACGTTTTATTCTTATCTTTAAATAGGCTATTAAGATTGTGATAATAGGACTAATAATACTAAAAAAACAGTAAGGTAAGTAAGTTAAAGTAGATACATTTAAAACACTAGCATGGTATGCACCACAAGTATTCCATGGAATTAAGACCGATGTGACAGTTCCACTATCTTCTAAAGTTCTACTCAAATTCTCAGGAGCAAGTCCTTTATCCTTATATATTTTTGAGTACATTTTACCAGGAACAACTATTGATATATATTGATCTGATGCAGTTAAGTTAAAAAATATACAAGTTCCTGCGGTTGAGGTTACTAAGGATCCCGCTGAATTAACTTTCTTTAAAATTAAAGATGAAATTACATTTAGAAAACCTGCTTTGTCCATAACACCACCAAAAATCATAGCTGAAACAACTAACCAAATAGTCCCTAACATACCATACATCCCACTTGATGAAAGAAGATCAGATACTAACTCATTAGATGTTGATATTGAAATTGACCCATATAATGATTTCATTATTCCAATAAATAATGAAGTCCAGTCTTCTGAAAGATTTCCTGATACCTCTCTAACTAAATCAGGCTGAAATATTAAAGCAAAAACAGATCCTAAGACTACACCAACAAATAATGAAGGGACTGCTTTTATTTTTTTATAAATGAGAAAGATAACAGTGAAAGGGACTAAAAATAAAATTGGGGATATATAAAATTTATCTAGAATGGAAGATGAAATTAGTGAAGCATTATCAATATTCACATCACTCGAAATATTCATGCCCATTATAATAAAAATAATAAGTGAAATAATTATAGATGGAAAAGTGGTTATTGATAAATATTTAATATGAGTAAATAAATCACTACCAGCCATTGCCGGAGCAAGATTCGTTGTGTCTGATAAAGGAGACATTTTGTCTCCAAAATAAGCACCACTAAGAATGGCACCTGCAATTAACCCTTCAGGAATATTAAGAGCTTTACCAATTCCTATTAAAGCTATACCAATTGTAGCAGATGTTGTCCAAGAACTTCCAGTTGCCATTGAAACTATAATACATATAATACAGGCAGCAAATAAAAATATTTTAGCATTTAAAATTTGAATACCATAATAGATTAGAGCAGGTACAATTCCACTCAATAACCAAGACCCAGCAAGTGAACCAACAAGAAAAAGTATAAGAATTGAAGGTATAGCAGAATTAATACTATTTTGAATACCCTTTTGGATTTCAACCCATGTAAAACCTAAATTAAATGCAATTACAGTAGCTATAGCTGACGAAAAGATAAGAACAATCTGAATACTTCCAGATAGAGCATCATCTCCAAAAACTGTGACATTAATAGATAAAAATATTACAAGAAATATTATCGGTAGAAAAATTATCGGCAGAAAAGACTCAATTAAAGTAGGTATTCTTTTTTTCATGATTCATAACAAATTAATAATATTTATTAAGAAAAACTGGAAAAGTACCTTAAATAAAAGTATAATAGCTTATATATAAATGAATAAAAAAATAATTTGGATATTTTAAAATTAATTAATTCTCAAAAAAAAAAATTTCCTCTTGAACAACCCTTCTATGTTAACAAAGAAATATTTGAATTAGATTTAGAAACTTTTTTTTATAATCAATGGGTATTTGTTGGACATGCATCTCGAATTCCAAATAAAGGAGATTATTTTTTATTTTCAATAGGAAACGAATCAATAATTATTATAAGAGAAAACAATGAAAAGATTAATTGTTTTTTTAATGTATGTAGGCATAGGGGTTCGCATATATGTTTAGAAGATGAAGGTAGGGTAAGAAAACTTATTTGCCCTTATCATGCATGGGGTTATGATCTTGGAGGAAATCTAATAAATGCTAAAATGATGGAGAAAAACTTTAATCCTAAAGATTGGAATTTAAAAAAATGTTATTCTCAGGTTTTTGAAGGATTAGTATTTATTAATTTGTCTGAAAAACCCTCAGAATTTAAAAATTTCATTAAACCAATTAAACCATTTATCAAATTACATGGTTTAGGAAGAGCTAAAATCGCAGATAGAAAAATATATCCAACAAAAGGAAATTGGAAATTAGCATTAGATAATTTTCATGAATGTTACCACTGCCAGCCATCCCATCCTGAGTACTGTCATGTTCATAGTAGAGATTATATTCAATCATATGGTGCAGGGAGTAATACTGGACCAAAATCAAAAGAATTTAATAAAAAATTAAAAATTTGGAATAAAAAGGTTAAGAAATTAGGGTATTTAACTGGTGAATTTTCAGAAGATAAATTCTCTGAATTCTTTAGAAGTGCAGAAAGGACTCCATTTAGTAATGGAAAATTATCTGAAACAAAGTCCGGAAAACCAGCATCAACTCTTATGGGGGAATTTAATGAATTTGATGGTGGATATACAACTATAGGACCTTCCCCATTTAACAGCATAATTATGTCAAATGATTTTGCTACAACTTTTACATTTATACCAAAAGGACCAAATGATACTGATATAGAAATAATGTGGTTAGTAAATGAAAATGCAATTGAAGGAGTTGATTATAATATTGAAGAGTTGACCTGGATGTGGCATAAGACTACTTTAGAAGACAAAAGAATAATAGAAGATAATCAGAAAGGGGTTCTATCAAAAAAATATGAACCTGGACCTTTATCAGAAATGGAAATGGGGTTAGAAAAACTAAAAAAATGGTATTTAAAACATTTGGAAAAGAGCATTAAAAAAACAACAAATACTATTTAAGTATTTCATTAACCATATTAAAAGCATTAGATCCATGAAGACCTCCTCCTGGATGAGTTGAAGGACCACAGATAAATAAGTTTTTAATATGAGTTCTATATTGTGATGAAGAAATTGTTGGTCTCATAAATAAAAATTGATCAAGAGTCATATCACCATGATTAAAACTACCCTCAGTTATCCCTAATGAATTTTCAAAATCTAATGGAGTGGATATGGAAGAATCAATAATAATATCTGAAAAGTTAGAAATATATTGATCTAATATATTAGTAACATTTTTAATAATATCATCTTTTAAACTTTTATTCCATTCCTTATTTTTTAATTTATATGGAATATATTGTATTGATGCTGAAAGAACATGCTTACCATTAGGAGCATATCCAGAATTAATTAGGCTAGGAATACAAAACTCTATACTAGGGGATGATGAAAATCTGCCGTATTTAACTTCATCAAATGCCTTCTCTAAATAATTGATTGATGGAGTGATAGAAAATACAGTTTTTAGCTGATCATGATTAACTCCTTTAATCTTTGGTATGGTTTTCAAAGCAAAATGAATTCGAGCAGTACTTCCCCTATACTTTATATTATTTAATTGTGTTCTAATATTAGGATTAAGATTTTCAAGCCCTAATAATTTAATACAAGTATTGTTTTGATCCAATCCTGAAATAATATTGTTACAAAAAAACTTTTCACCATTTTCTAAAGTTACACCATCACATATACCATCAATACAATCTATAGATATAACCTTAGAGTTTATTTTAATTACTGCCCCATTATCTATAGCTTTATTTTTCAGAACTTTTGAAAAATTATTTACCCCACCCTTAATAAAATTAGCATCTAAAATATGTGACCCCGAATATAAGTTGTGATGTAAAAAATTTAGAACAGTAGCAGCTGAATATGGTCCCTGATTCAAATGATGAATACCACTAGCAGAAATAGTACCCCTTAATAATTTTGATTCAAACCATTCATCTAGTAACTCAGGCATCATCATTGGCAATGTTCTTAAAATATCAACAAAACCCCTTGTTCCATGACTCCACATTGGCTTAATCATTTCCTTCATAGACATAGCATCACCTAATCCCATTTTTTGAATATTAGGAGGGGTTATTTTATAAAGAGGTTTTAGAAAACTAGCTATTTTAGAAATATAATTTGTGAAATCAATCCACTTTTCAGAATCAGACTTTGAAATTGATTGAATTGATTTTACAGTTTTATTATTATCTCTATTAAAAAAAATATGATCATTTGTATTTGAGTTTAAAGAGATCCTATATATATCATTTTCTATGTACTCAAGTGAGGATTTATTTATTTTTAAATTTTTAATTACTCTATCATCTATCCATTTTATATAATCATAAATTAAATTACATTTAAACCCTGGAGAAAATTCATTTAGGGATGCCATGCCACCTATTTGCTCACATGACTCAAATAATAATACTGATTTATTTTTCTTAGATAGAAGTGCTGCGGATATTAAAGAATTTATACCTCCACCAATAACTATATAATCAAATTTCTTATCTACCATATTTTAAGAATTTTTTTAGCAGCCATTTCTCCCGGAGATCCAGTGACTCCACCTCCTGGATGAGTTCCAGAACCACATTGATAATAATTTTTTATAGGCGTAGTATAATCAGCCCATTTGACCGCAGGTCTAAATGAAAAAAGTTGTTGTAGTGTTAATTCACCATGAAAAATATTTCCTTCTGTTAATCCAAAAGTTTTTTCTAAGTCCATTGGAGTGAGAACTTGGCGATGTAAAATTAAGTCTTTTATGTTGGGTGCAAATCGTGAAAGAGTATTAACAACTGCATCGCCAAAAGCTTCTCTTTTGTTATCATCCCAGCCACCATTTATATTATATGGTGCATACTGTACAAAACAAGACATAACGTGTTTACCTGGTGGTGCCATAGTAGGATCTAGAACTGAAGGTAAAATAATATCCATATAAGGCTCTTTAGAAAAATTACCATATTTAGCATCATCGTATGCTCTTTCAAGATGATCATAACTAGGGCTTATTGAAATAGCTCCTCTTAAATGGGGACCATCTCCAGGTAAAGATGTAAAATTAGGCAATCCATCAAGTGCTAAATTTACCTTACCTGAAGAACCTCTAATTCTAAAATTTTTAATATCTCTAACAAAATCTTCAGGAAGATCACTTTCATCTATCATTTTAAGAAATGTTAGTTTTGGATCTAAACCTGAAATTACTATATCTGATTTATATTCATTACCATTCTCTAATGCAACACCTACAGCTTCACCATTCTTAACAATTACTTTATCAACTGAAGCTTCCGTTAAAATTTCAGCACCAAAATGCTTAGCAGAACGAGCTATTGTCATACTTAATTCACCAGTTCCTCCTCTTTGGAAACCCCAAGCCCTAAAAGATCCATCGATATCACCCATATAATGATGAAGCATAACATAAGCAGATCCTGGAGACCTTGGACCCATAAAAGTTCCAATAATCCCACTTGCTGACATTGTAGCTTTGAGAGGTTCAAATTCAAACCATTCATCAAGAAAATCTGCAGAGCTCATTGTCATGAGTTTACATAAATATTCAAAAGTCTCATTATTTAAACCTTTTACATGACCTAATAAACTTTTCAAAGAAAGCAAATCATTAATGCTAGGTCTTATTGCATTTGGGGCAATTGTCTCTAGAATTGGCCTTACTGCCATACCTACCTGACCCATCAATGGACCAAACCTAGTATAATTTTCAGCATCTTTTTTAGAGTGTCTATATATTTCCTTGTAAGTTTGATCGTAGTCAGATGTTCTAAATAAATAGTCATTATCTAGAGGAGTAAATGTACTCTCTAGTGGTAATATTTCAAGACCAAAACGTGGTAACATTAGTTCTCTTATAACATTAGCCTTTAACAAACTCACAACATATGAACAAACTGAAAATTTAAATCCAGGAAAAACTTCTTCTGTAACTGCTGCTCCTCCCAGTACATGTCTTCTCTCTAAAACTAATACCTTTTTTCCAGCTTTTGACAAATAGGCAGCAGCAGTTAAACCATTATGACCACCTCCTATTATAATTGCATCATACTTATCTAATCTGGACATGACATTTTTCTTTTAGGATTGTAAAAAGGGGTTTTAACAATTTTAGCAGGTGTTAGGTGTCTGTAATGTTCAACCTTAATCTCAAAATCTAAGATAGTATCTAAAGAAGAATACTTTGAATTAACGTGAGCAAGTGCAATATATTTTTTAAGAATAGGTGACCAACATCCACTTGTTGCATATCCAACTTGACTTTTATTATAATAAAGAGGTACACTATCTCTCCATGCAGCATGGGGAAGATCTGGAGCTAATCCTGCTTTTTTATAAAGTTTTTCTAGGTCATCCCATAAAATTTCAATCCCAACAAATCTCCAGAGCGATGGATTTTTATTTTCATTTTTAAGTGCTTTATAGCCAATAAAATTTCCTGAATTTAATTTTACGGTCCAGCCCAAACCTAATTCATATGGAGAAGATTTTCTATCTTCAATAAGTGCATGTCTTGAAGAAATATAATCTACATCTAAAAGAATAAGAGATGCTTCTATTCTAGAAATATCTAAAGCATTAAGCCCAACAGGAGTTATACCAAAATCTTTACCTTTTTTAATTAAAATATCCCAAATTTTCAAAGAGTCACTAGGTTTTATCCAAATCTCATAGCCCAAATCCCCTGTGTATCCCGTTCTTGAAATAGATACTTCAATACCATTAAAATCAGTGTTAATTATTCTAAAAAACTTTAAATCATTTATAGATTTAGATGAAATAGAATTGATAATATCTCTAGATTTTGGTCCTTGAAGTGCTAAAGCAGAGATCATTTCTGACTCATCATGAATGTCAACATCCATACCATAAGAATTTAATTCCAACCAATATAAATTAGGTTCTGCACTTGTTAACCTAAAATCCTCTTTATCTAGCCTTTGAATTGTACCATCATCTATAACCTTTCCATTTTCATCACACCATGAAGAATACATTACCTGACCTACTTCACATATATTAATATTTCTTGTAACTAATCTATTTAGAAATAACTTTGAATCTTTTCCCTTAATTCTATACTTATACAATGGTGATATATCTAATAACCCTGCTTTAGTCCTAATGGCAAAATATTCATTATCATGATGTAAATCATATTTTGTTGATGCCAAAAAACCACCCCATCTTTTCCACTCTTGAGACATATTAATTTTAGATGTTCTTTCAAAAAATGGTGAAATTTTTAATTGAGTATTAGCAGTAAATTTACTAGATTTTTTACCCGAAATCATAAATTAATATTAGAGGTGTAAGTTTATTAATTTAATTGTCTTTTTCCAATAGAAAAGCTTTAATAAAATCATTAATATCTCCATCCAAAACATTATTCACATCCCCTCTCTCAACCCCTGTTCTTACATCTTTAATCATTTTATAAGGATGGAGAACATAATTTCTAATTTGGGAACCAAAATCAATCTTTAATTTAGTACTATCCCTTTCATCCTTTTCTTTATTTACTTTATCAACCTCTATTTGATATAACTTAGATTTCAACATATTTAAAGCTTTTTCTTTATTTAATATTTGACTCCTCTCCTGCTGACACTCTATAATTAGACCAGAAGGCTCATGTTTAAGTCTAACCGCGGATTCAATTTTGTTTACACTTTGACCTCCTGCCCCACTAGCTCTAAATGTTTCCCACACTATATCAGCTGGGTTAATATTTATTTCTATAGTTTCATCAACTTCAGGGTATGCAAATACAGAAGCAAAAGAAGTATGTCTCCTCGCTCCAGAATCAAAGGGGGAAATTCTTACTAATCTGTGTACTCCAATCTCTGATTTTAAATTACCATAAGCAAATTGACCTTCAATCCCCAGAATTGCAGATTTTATTCCAGCAGTATCTCCAGGTTGAACATTTACCTTTTTCACAATAAAATTTTGAGACTCTGCCCACATAATATACATTCTCATCAATATACTTGCCCAGTCTTGACTCTCAGTTCCTCCAGCACCTGGATTAATTTCAATTATTGCACTCATTTGATCTTCTTTACTTGAAAGCATCTTCTTGAACTCAAGCTTCTCAATTAAATCTAATGTTTTGGTGTATTCTATTTCTATTTCTTCTTCTTCAACTTCACCTGATTCATAAAATTCAAATAAAGTCTCTAGATCAGATATTGAGCTGGTAATATTATCATATGCTACGATCCAAACTTTATTAGATGATATTTCTTTTAAGACTTTTTCTGCTTTTTCTCTATTATTCCAGAAGTCAGGTTCAAGAGAAATCTCTTCTTTTGAAGAAATTAGTTTTTTTCTTTTTTCATAGTCAAAGATAGCCCCTTAGAGCCGAGGCACGCTTTGTTAAATTATTAATCTGGTCTATATTCATTAATTTAATTTAAGTATCCAACCAAATTTATCTTCAGTTTCCCCATACTTTATTGAATTAAGTGATTTGAGTAAAGTAGATGAAATAGAGTCTCTAGATAATTGAGGTATATGATATTTTTTATTTTTATATCCAATAGTCTTTATTGGTGCAATAGTTGCAGCAGTTCCTGCACCAAAAACCTCCTTAATTGAATTATTATCTAAAGAATTAATTATTTCATCAACAGAAATTTTTCTTATTTCAATGTCAATACCAAGATCTTTACTCAGAATAATAATACTATCTCTAGTGACTCCATCTAAAACAGTGTCACCAAGAGGTGGTGTTATTAATTTATTATCTATAACAAAAAATAAATTCATTGTTCCTGACTCTTCAACATACTTATGTTCTTTACCATCTGTCCATATTAACTGATGAAATCCATCTTTTTGGGCTTCGACAGCAGGATAAAGGGCTGCAGCATAATTTGCTGCTGTCTTTGAAAAACCTACACCACCTGAAACAGCTCTAGTAAATTTAGTCTCTATTTTAACATTTACAGGTTCAGAATAATACCCACCTGCAAGGCCACAGATAATAATAAAAACATATTTATCTCCTGGTTTTATTCCAATATAGGGGTCCATAGCAAACATCAGTGGACGGATATATAATGAGCTATTTTCTTCA
>Ga0208764_10000680_pt1 | contig 21813 bp, 19 predicted proteins | sample ETNtaG_18_FD_185762 | JGI IMG/M metagenome (GOLD analysis project Ga0208764, IMG submission 185762) | Marine microbial and viral communities from oxygen minimum zone, Eastern Pacific Ocean - ETNP201302SV91 (SPAdes) (version 2) | ecosystem: Environmental > Aquatic > Marine > Oceanic ... | reverse complement strand
GCCCGACCGAATCTCAACCAAATAGAAGCTTGTGCTGTCACTCTCTGCAAACGAAGACTTCCACATTTGGCTTCATCGTGCAAACAATTATAGTTAGCAAAATTTGTTTATTGTTGACAGAGTAACAAACTAAGCATAGAATTTTTTTTGCACTTTGTATTAAACTGCAACCAGAAGCTTTCCACAGAGAAAGATAAAAAAGTAATTCTACGCTAAGCTGATCCAGTAAAAAATGATCGATAAAAAACACATAGGTTACAATTTCCCGCCTGTTACTATACCTGTTGAAGAAGGGCGCTTAAAATTTTTAGCAAAATCGCTTGGAGAAACCAAGGGAATCTATACAGATCCAGATACAGCAAAAGCAGCAGGACTTCCTGGATTGTTGGCTCCTCCAACATTCCCGTTCATGCTGGAAATTGATGCCTTGGATTTGGTAGATTTCATGAGTTTTCTGGGAGAAACGCTTGAAAAATTACTGCACGGTGAAGAAAACTTCAACTACTATGCGCCAATTTATGCCGGTGACAGCATAACTGTTCGTAAAAAAATCACCGATATTATTGATAAAAAAGGAGGCGCTTTGCAGTTCGTGATTTCAGACAATACTTTCACAAATCAGGACGGAATAATTGTCGCTGAAACTAGAACCAATTATGTTTTCAGGCATCAATAAAACATCATGACTCTACCAAAATTCGACTCTTTAAACGTTGGTGACGAAATTCCGGCGCTGACAACTCCTTTGGTTTCCCGGCACACTCTTGCACTTTATTGCGGAGCTTCTGGAGACCATAATCCAATTCATGTTGATCTTGATTTTGCAAAATCATCAGGACTGGATGACGTGATCGCACATGGAATGCTCTCCGCGGGTTATCTCGCCCAAATGCTCACCAACTGGATTCCGCAATCTGCTCTCAGAAGCTTTAATAACCGTTTCACCGCAATGACTCAAATTGGTGATACCGTGACCTGCAGCGGCAAAATTGTAGAGAAATTTGAAAAAGACGGTGAAAAATTTGTGCGTCTTGAACTTTACACAAATACACCGCAGGCACAGACCATCGTCGCAGAGGCAGAGGTTGTATTAACATAAAATGTCCGCTCCACTATCCTCATTAAAAATTCTCGACTTTTCAACTTTGCTGCCCGGACCTTATGCATCAATGATGATGGCTGATTTGGGCGCAGAAGTATTAAGGTTAGAATCCCCAACACGTCCGGATTTAGTGAGAATGCTGCCGCCACGGCTTAAAGGCGGTTCTGCGACTCATGCGACACTGAATCGTTCCAAACATTCTCTGGCTTTAAACCTGAAAAAACCTGATGCGGTTAAAATTGTTCAACAATTGGTTGGCAAATATGATATTGTTTTGGAACAATTCAGACCGGGAGTAATGAAACGGCTCGGGCTGGATTATGAGGAACTTCGCAAATACAATCCTGCGCTAATTTTTTGTTCGCTAACTGGATACGGGCAAACAGGACCTTACCGAAACCGTGCAGGTCACGATCTAAATTATCTCGCCATTTCCGGAGTCAGTAATTATAGTCGCCGAAAAAATGAATCTCCTGTACCGCTGGGAATCCAGGTCGCAGATGTCGCTGGTGGTTCATATCATACTGTAATGGGTATTTTAGCCGCAGTGATTCACCGCCAGCAGACTGGAGAAGGACAAGCTGTTGATATAAGCATGTCAGATGCAATGTTCAGTATGAATATATTCGAAGGTGCAAATTGGCTCGCAGGTGCTCCTGAAGCTAAGCCGGAATCGACCTGGCTCAACGGCGGGACATTTTATGATTATTATCAAACCAGGGATGAGCGTTGGATTTCAGTGAGTAGTTTAGAACCTCAATTTTTTACCGCTTTGCTGAATGCAATGGAACTTCCGGAAGCTTTGCTGCAAACCGCGCTGGATGATCCGGAAGCTCAAACACAGTTAAAGAAGATACTCCAAAAAAGATTTTTGGAACGACCATGGTCTGAATGGGAAGTTGCTTTTGCAGACATTGATGCATGTGTTGAATTGGTGTTAGAGTTCCCAGAGGCAATGGAACATCAGCATTTCAAGGATCGAGAAATGATTGCCGATGTCCCTGCTTCAGATGGAGCAACACATAAACAAATTGCATCTCCATTTAAGTTTTCTACATGCAAAGCAGAGTATCGTCACGTTGGTGCTGAACTTGGTGAACAAACTGAGATAGTCTTGAAAGATCTAGGATATACTGAACAACAAATCGAGAAACTAAAAAATGACGGTGTTTGTGCAGACAATAAAACCAGTTAATTGGGAAATATATGCCAATTAAGCATGAAATGACTTCAGTTACAGGCAAGCTGAATATACGCTACATTTTTGGGATGAAGCTCCGTAACTTCAGACAGGAAAAAGGTTATGGCCTGAAGGAACTCGCGGCACTGACAGGTTTATCTGCGTCATATATTAATGAAATTGAAAAAGGGAAAAAATATCCTAAAGCAGAAAAAATAATGATGCTGGCGGATGGATTAGGTGTTGCTTATGACGACCTGGTCTCCATCAGTATGACAGGCCGGCTTGGTCAAATCTCAGAATTATTTTTTTCATCATCAGTATTGGGATCGTTTCCTTTTCAACTTTTTGGCATCACATTTGAGAATGTGATGGAGCTTTTTACGGCATCACCGAAGAAAGCCGCCGCGCTCATCAGCACTTTAATGGAGATTTCAAGAGCGTATGACATGAATGTTGAGCAGTTCTTTTTAGCATCTTTACGGGCTTTTCAGGAAATGCACAACAACTACTTTGAGGAGTATGAAGAGCTGGCAGAAGAGTTTGCGCGCAAACAGAAATGGAAACGTTTCCCGCCGCCCACCCGTGAAGAACTGATAGGCACCCTGAGCAAGGTTCACGGTGTTGAAGCACGAGTTGCGGATTTTTCACGATATCCTGAACTGTCCGGACAACGCTATATTTTTCTTCCGGGCAAACCTCCGCAGTTATTGTTAAACGGCCAACTCACACCCTCCCAGCACGTCTATTCAATGGCTTTACAAATCGGCTATTCGGAGTTGAAAATCCGCAAGCGTCTCCGTACTTCTCCCTGGAAAAAATTCGATAGTTTTGAACAGGTTATGGATAATTTCAGGGCTTCTTATTTTGCCGGTGCTTTAATGATCAATCGATTTCAGGCAGAGGAAGAAGTTCAGGAATTATTTCAGTCAGAAATCTGGGATGGTGATGCCATTTTAAAGCTACTCAAACGCCATGAAGTTACTCCGGAAACATTTCTGCACCGTCTCAGCCAGATTCTTCCCGGACTATTCAAAATAACGGAACTGCATTATTTGCGTTTTGAACATAAGATTGGGAGAAATGATATTCAACTGACCAAGGAATTGAACATGCCCAGAACATTAGTGCCGAGCGGTGTCCGTTTAAATGAGCACTATTGCCGACGTTGGTTACCTGTGTCTTTACTGAAAGAATTGGAAGAAGAACAGACTAAGTTGAAACCCGAAAAAACAATAATTAGTGCGCAGAGAGCACAGTTTATGGAAAGTGGAGACGAGGTGCTTTTTATTTCCATTGGACGTGCATTGCGTTTAAATACAAAAAAGAACCGCTGTGTCTCGCTTGGGTTGAGGGTTGATAAAGCTCTGAAAGGAAAAGTTAAATTTTTAAATGATCCTAAAATTCCTGTAATGGAAGTTAATCAAACCTGCGAGCGCTGTCCCCTCGATGAGAGCCAGTGTTCAGTCAGGACTGCTCCGCACAATGTATATACAAGGGAAAAGGAAGAAGAACTTTTAAATCAAAGACTGGGAAATCTTGTCAACGATTATCGTGATAAAAATCTTAAAATATAAAATGCTTAAAGCGGAAAAAAGTAATTAAGATAGATCGTATGTAATTGACTTTGCTTCAAAAATGGATTGGAAGCAGAGTCAGAGAGGTATGCTAACTGTTGGCCCAGCGAAAAACGATAATATATTAATAAATTGGAAGTGACGAAATAGGACACTCCTGTTTCTATTCCAAGAGCGATTTCATCTTCATAAGAATCATTATTTGCAGTTCCAGCAAAACGGATTTTAGTAAACTGCAGTCCTGTACCATAGTGCAAATATAAGTCACGTCTGATTTTCGGGTATTGTACGTACCATAAATTATTTTGGATTACCTCAAGTTTTTCTCCGGATTCTTCCAGATAAGTAAAAGATTCCGAGTGTTCAACAATAGAAACTTGCCTTTCATATTCTACGACCTGCTCATCCCAAAAATATCCCAAATTAAATCCGATTCCGTTTGCAGTACCATCTGAATCTGAAATACTGACTGTATCTGCAACTTGTAGCTTCACCCTGCGGAATCCTACGCCAAAATAGAATCCTATCCATTGAGCAGAAGTTCCGGAGACAAAAAAATCTGGTTCCTGAGTTGCAGTCCGTTCCTCTAAACTGCGTACTTCCATATCACTTTGCTCAAGAGGAAGTTGTTCCTGTGCTTGAATTTCTCCTGCAAAAAAAACAAAACAGCATAAACTCAACAAGAACAGGACAGACTTGTGAATTACGGTCTTCTTAAAGTTTTTTAAAGTTGATGGGTAACTGTTGTTTTTCATCTAATTAATCCAACTCCGGATAAATTTGTTCTGGAATCGAAATCCCGCCCAGGTTAATGTAGGCATATAGTGTACGGTCAATATATTCCTGTTCACGTCCGCTGTTTGATACGGTTGTGCCGACATTTTCTGTGAGCGCAAGGCGGATATTCCAGCAGTCAGGGCGGTAATCCAGTGTGAATTCACTGGAACTTAGACGTCGCCGAAAGGTATAACCGTCTGCATCTAAATTGACTGTTCCGGAAAATCCAAAAGCCAGTTCGTCACTTGCTTCAAATCTGTTGCTGAAGCCAAATGTATTAGCTGCCGCAACATCATTACCATAAGGTGTTTGATAAGCTTCTTCGTTGTTGCGAAAATTTACCGACGCTTTGTTGTGAGCACTCAAACCAACACTTACTGCTAGAGAATATTCTATAACTTGGCGTTTCTGATGGTGATAACGATTGAACAGGTTTATTGAAAATGCGCTGCCGGGCGTAAAGCTAAAAATAGTACGTAGAGGTAACAAAGGTTGATCTGAATCAGTCTCATCACCTTTAACAGCAGGGCCGATAGGCTGAAAATACGGATCTTTTTTGAAAAAATCATAATGCTGGACAAAGTTCAAACTAGCGAGATTATGGCTTTTTCCTTCACGTGTTTGCCCTCCGGCCTGACTATTCAGCAGAGGGATCACTCCTTTTTCAGCATATCCGAGGATGTTTCCTATTTGCTGAGCACTTAATTTCTCACCAAACAACTGAACTAACTGCTCTGTAAATATTTTCTCAGAAGCAAATTCCTGTCCCAGAATCAGTGCTAGTTTTCGAATCAGGACAGGATCCAACTGATTCCTTCTCATTCTGTCCAATGAAAGAGAAGTTAATTTAACACTCCTTTCAAAGAAACGACGTTTGACGAGTAGAACATTTTCCAAGCGAAATGTTGCCAGTCTAAGTGTAGAAACTGTTTCTCCAAAAGGAACTCCGGAATCAGATGTTTGCAGGACATCTTCGATGTATTCGTATTGCAGGCGTGGTTTTATCAAATGCTTGAAACGGCTGTAAATTCCAGAATCTGTTTTAAAAGTCCTGGACAAAGTTGTGTTGATTTCCGCTTTGCCGTCCAAGATATCGAAACCGTAAGCATCATGACTCCCGGGTAAATCCGGATCACGAACTATGTAACTGGAAATCCTTCTTCCTACATCGAGGCTGCCGTTAAAATGTTGAAAAATTGGGAATTGTAAATATAGTCTCGGAGTGATGGTTCTACCTTCACCATTGTATCCCTTGACTCTGTAATAGCGTACAGCCGATCCACTCAATGAACTTGAAAAAGTTGATTTTCCGGAACGCCATAAAGTATCACTAAATTGAAAAGTAAACGCTGGTAAGTATTGGACTTGGGTGAGGTCAATGTTTCTGTTCAGGATAGCTAATTCACTGAAGGTACGTGATTGAGTTGCAGAAAGTGTGACGCTGCCTTTTGTAAACTGTCGGTTGATATTTGCGGAAAGCTGCTGTGCGGTATTAGGGCTTGGACTATCAACCAGTTCGTATTCCTTTTGAAACTGACTGTCACTGTAAACCAGCGCAGAGGCAATCAATCGGCTTTGTCCGTCTAACTGTTGATTGTGATTAAATTCAAATTTATAACGCTGCGGATTTAATTCTGAAGATTCTATCTCCTCGGAACTTAAACTTCCGGATTCATTTTCAGGATCACGAGGATCACGTTCAAAAAATTCCTGATATTTTATTTCACCACGCATTCCCTCTTTCCAGGCATATTGATAATCCAGACGGAAACCTGGTCCGCGTCGCTCTACCCAGTCATATATAAGTGTTAAATCTTGTTCTGGATCAATATCCCAAAAATACGGAATTCCGAAGCGGTAACCAAGGTCAAATTTTCTCAGACTGCTGCGGACTATGAGATATTCCGGAGGCAGGAATCCTGACTGACGACGTTTTACAGTCGGCCAGGCAAGATACGGAAAGTAAAAAACAGGAACCCCACCAACTCTTAAAGTAGAACTACTTGATGATGAGAAGTTTTGTGAATAATAATTAACTCCACTACCTGTAATCTGCCATGCTGGAGATTTCGGATTACAAGTTGTGAATGTACATGTTTTGGCGTTATATTCGTTTTTACCTACTCTACGGACTTCTTTCGCGGTCATGTATGCTTTGCTTGAGGCATCATAAAAAATGGTGTTGATGAAAATTCCGGAGCCGTCTTTAATGTTGATTTCTAACTCATCCATCACAGCGATAATATCACCTTCTGTTACTCTGACATAACCTTTTGCTGTTAATTTATTATTTTCCGGATGGTAAAGTATTTCCGTACTTTCCACTGAAATCCCTTCCCATTCAACCTTAGCATTGTGGTAAAGATATGTTCCTTCCTCAGGATTGTGTAAGTAGGATTGTGTTTGAATTGAAAGTTGAGGAACATCCAATTCATTTTGCGCGTATCCTTGAACAGGTATGAAAACAAGTAATGCCAGCATCCAGAGTGCAATACTTGCACAATACCTCAAAATGCAGAAAAAGCGAATTGAGTCAGTGCTGGAATTCGAATGTTCCGGATTTGCTTTTTTGTTTGTCAATAAACGCAAGGGAATCATAATTGGCGGGAAGCGACAAAACATAAAACTGGCAGGCAAAAATTAACGTCAACCTCTTTGGGTGTTAAAACCCTTGCTCCAGTCTCACGAAAAACGAAGTAATTGCTGTACTTTAGCTGATATGTACTAACACATGCAAACTTATTGCATCTCCAGTACCATGTCTGACTACTTTTGCTAAATCCAGAATACATTCTTTTTCAAATCAGATGGATTTTACAGAATTGTCATGGTATTCTCAGCTAGTCTGTTAAAGATCAACTTTAAAACAAAATGCAAGTGGTGCAAATAATGAATTTCGCTAAAATATTCTTACTGACTATTTATTTTTTCTTTGGAAGTTTAGTTTTTCAGGTACAGGGACTAAAGGCACAGGGTGGTTTTTTAGAAACAGAAACGATACGTCAGAAACTTTTCAGCAGGATGGATGACAGGAAAAAATCAAAGCCCCTACGTACAATCAGTGAAAATATATTGATCGGTGTTTTTAGCAGAGTTACTGATTCAGAAAGTGTCTGGATACGCATTGAAAGCCGCTCTGAATTTCGTAAATGGACATTTAAATTATCAAAGCAGAACTTGAATTTGCCGCGTCAGGAAGTACGAGTCTGGCTAAAATACGTGTCACCAAAACTGTCCATCAGTCACGGTAAGGAATACAATGACTGGTTCCGCAAAAAGGCCGCGTTTGAGATGCAGAAGATATTCTACAACAGACAGGTGAGAATCAATTATGATTTCTCCGAACAATTATTCAGGCTGGACGGAATGGTCTGGACCGGGGACACAAATATCAATGTTTGGCTGGTCAGGAATGGTTGGTCATTTTATCTGCTGGAAACTGAACCGCCGCCTGAGCACGAAGATTTGCTGGCTGCGGAAAATGAAGCAAAGCAACGTCAAGTTGGTCTCTGGAAAGCAGAGTTGCAGTAAATATTTTCACAGCACTTTCAATTATTTTTAATCATCTGAAAAACGATATTATTCAAACTTGTACCGTTTCCAGCGGTATGGACTGTCGACAATTACTCCCGGCTGAGTTGCGGTTTCAAGTACTGCCAGACAATCACGGAAAATTTGTTTTTGTTGGGGCCGGTTAAATGCTTCTCCCATGGCGTGACCAAAAGGATATTTCAAGTGATATGTGCGTGGAGGTTTTACGGACTCAGTTATTTTGCGGACAATTGAAATTCCTACAGTAGAAATTCCTTGTCGTTCGATTTCACGCTGGATCAGACCGACCGTCTGATTGCAGAGGCCTCAGGCCGGTACCAGCAGAGCAATGTCAACCTGCTGTTGCTTAATTTCTTTGGCCGCTTCAACAGCACTTTCCTGAATTAATGTTGTCAGGTGAGGTTCTTCGATGTGTCCCATAAAGCTGTAATGATAAGGGCTTGACCCCCCTACTATTCCTTCTGCCTGAAGCTCACGTAAGACCTCAAAAGGCAGGATTAAATTTGGATCACGGTCTGCATCACGGTGATCATAATATTTGTGTGAAATGGTTAAATCATCTGCAGAAACGTCATGGGGTATTCTACGGAATGTACTGTCTCCCTGTGGATCGTTTAAATCAAATCCTTCTTCCGTTTTCAATAGAATGCCTCCGGTTGTAAATAGCGCTATTTTGCAGGCAGAGAGAGGTTTGTTGAGTTTTGTCCAGGGTACACGATCAAAGAGCACAGCCTCGTAGTTTCGTGCCCAAAAATTTTTCAATATGGGAATCCGAAATAACATAACCCATAATTTGTCCAGTATAGTTTCTTTATCCATCAACGTTTTTTAAAGAGTAAGTGGAATGTCAGTCAAAGATAATTTAGCGTTAGTTCAGCAGCAGATAACGCAAGCTGCAATTCAGTCCGGACGTACTCCGGAAGAGATTCAATTAATTGCAGTCAGTAAAACTAAACCTGTTGAACTGATTAAGGAGGCATTGGCGGCCAAACAAACCGCATTTGGCGAAAACCGTATACAGGAGGCACATGGAAAAATAGAGATGCTGAGCAACTCTCCTGAGATAGAATGGCATTTGATAGGTCATTTACAAAAAAATAAAGTTAAGTTTTGTCCCGGAAATTTTCAGTGGATCCATTCTGTTGAATCTGTAGAATTAGCAAATAAATTAGAGGCACGTTGTGCTTTAACAAACAAGAATATCAATGTGCTGATACAAGTCAATCTTTCCCGTGAAGAGAGTAAATCCGGTCTGCAGGAATGGGATGATATTTTACGTGTTGCAGAAGCCATTTCTGCAGGTCAGTGGCTGAAGTTCCGGGGACTGATGACAATTCCTGCTCCAAATCTTGGAGAACTAAAAACCCGTAAAATATATGAGCAAATCCGAAAGTGGCGCGATAAACTGAGGCACGAATTGGATTCAGCGGAAATTACTGAACTTTCAATGGGTATGACTGCGGATTATCATTGGGCCATTCAGGAAGGCGCAACCATGATTCGCGTCGGAACCGCTATTTTTGGGTCGAGGGATTAGCAGGGACGGTTATTTTCACGAATCGTGTTGCAGGGTGTGCTGTATGTTTTCCAGCAGTTTGCGTTTACTGAGATAAAAACGCCAGCCGCGCCGTGCCTGTCTCCACGATAGTATCAATAATAGTGTCAGCAATATGCCAAGGATTGGAAAAGCAAGTAATTGATAATCGATTATTATTTTGATGAACTCGTTTATTTGAATGTTCATGTGGAAGTATGGTGCCTGATTGTATGTTCAATATATTAAGCAGGATCTACCCATTTCCCCTGCTCCTGAATCAGCTCGATTAAACGTGCCACAGCTTGTGCTGAGGGTATGTTACGTTCAACGCATGTTTGTCCGTGATAGAGGCTGATTTTTCCCGGGCCAGCTCCAACGTAGCCAAAATCAGCATCTGCCATTTCTCCCGGACCATTGACAACGCAACCCATTATTGCAATTTTGACTCCTTTGAGATGTGAGGTGCGTGCTTTTATTTGCGCGGTTGTACTTTCCAGATCAAAAAATGTACGTCCGCAAGATGGGCAGGAGATAAAATCGGTATTATAAATTCTGGCTCGTGTTGACTGAAGAATGGACTGTGCCACAGGGATTTCGTTTTCTGAAGCTTCGGTGAGTGAAACCCTGATAGTGTCACCCAGTCCCTCACAAAGCAAAGTGCCGATACCAACCGTGCTTTTTATCCGTCCGTCGAGTTCGTTGCCTGCTTCAGTGACTCCCAAATGCAGTGGGTAATACATTTTTTCTGCGTCCATAGCTAGTACAAGCTGCCGATAGGCCTGAATCATCACCAGTGGATTTGAAGACTTCATTGACAGCACAGTCTGCTCAAAGTCATGTTTCCGTAGTATACGCAAATATTCGAGAGCGGACTCAACCATGCCTTCCGTGGTGTCACCAAAACGGTTCATGACACGATCTGAAAGTGATCCATGGTTAGTGCCGATTCTTAACGCACAGCCATATTTTTTCAGGTTTTTAATCAGTGGGAGCATTTTTCCCTCAACAAGTTCCAATTCTTCCTGATACTGCTGTTCGGTGTATTCACGGATTTCAAATTTCTTCCGGTCAACAAAATTGCCCGGATTAATGCGGACTTTTTCGACGAACTCACAAACGTTAATCCCCAATCGCGGATTAAAATGAATATCTGCAACCAGCGGTCGTTTTATTCCGCGTTTCTCCATTTCAAGACGGATTGCTGGCAGACTGTCTACTGATTTTTGATTAGGAACAGTCAAACGGATGATTTCACAATCCACTGCATCCAAACGTGCAATTTCTGCAATACATGCCTCAACATCAGTCGTGTCGGATGTCAGCATTGACTGAATCCGAATTGGCTCAGTGCTTCCAATCTTGAGGGCGCCAATTGAAACTGTATTGGTCTGACGTCTTTTGGGGAGCAAATTAAGTTTTTGTGTTGAGGTTTCAGGTTATTGTGATTGAAGGATAAAATCGCCCTAACTTAATATTTTTTTAAATCCTGTCGAAAACTGAGCCGTGTCCTGGGAGAAACAAACGTTCGAAAAAGCGGTTTGCGTATTGATCGGTCATGCCTGCAATGAAATCACAAATGATTCTTTTTTGTTGCAGGTCACTTTTTGCCTCTTTCCATAAAAGCTGAAAAGATGAAGGTAAAAGCATTTCAGGTTCAGCAGAAAGTGCATCAAAAAGAGACAGCACTATTTTACGTCCCTTGAAAGTTGCGGCCTGTACGGTATTGAGCTGAATTACATGCCGCGAGACCATTTCTTTAAGTGCCTTTAAGAAGCGCTGAGGTTCTTCCGGCAGTACTACATTCCAGCCCAACAGAGGTTCTTCAAATTCCTCATTCAGTTTTAATTCAGCAGAAGAAATCAACGCATGAACCAACGCGCCAACTGCCTGTCTCCGGCTATAACCGGAATTGTCTGTGCGTGTGAAAAGCTTGGTTTCAATTTTCAGGAGATCGTTTTTTTCAGCCCATTTTTGATCCAGTTGCAGGGCTACTTCCTGCCAGTGTTCCGGAGTCAGTAAGCGTAAAACGATGCCATCTTCAAAATCATGTATCCCATAAGCAATATCATCTGCCAGATTCATCAGTGAGGTGTCAAGAGCTTTATGTACAGAACGGCCGTGACTATGTGTAGTTGGAGGGGTATATTCGCAAAAACGCACTTGATCCGAATTTGAAAGTGGAGCTAAAATCCAGTTGAACACTTCCTGTTCTGTATCGAGAAAACACTTCGGTGGCTGCCAGGTGTGTTGAAAATTCAAATTCGCAGAATTTTCAGTTGTTTCCGGTGGGGATGTGCTACATAAGTTTGAATACGGAGCAGGATATTTCAGCACTCCGAGCAAAGTTCTGCGGGTTAAATCTAATCCATTCTCCGGCGTGTGTGATTCCAGCCGGGTCAGAATCCGTAATGTCTGTCCGTTTCCTTCAAATCCCCCATAGTCCGCCATTGCGCAATTGAGTGCAGTTTCTCCACCGTGTCCAAAGGGCGGGTGTCCCAAATCATGAGCCAAACCTGTTGTCTCGATTTGTTCCAACCGTGGAAGCAGATCATTTAATTCCGGAAATCTCTTTTGTAAATTCAAGACAAGTCCCCGGCCTATCTGTGCAACTTCCATTGAATGTGTCAGACGTGTTCGATGAAAATCACCTTCGAGAACACCAAGTATTTGTGTTTTAGCCTGTAATCTCCGGAAAGCAGAAGAATGAATTACACGTGCTCGGTCGCGCTCATATTCTTCACGTTGATCTTCCTGCCGTTGTATTCCTGCAGGAGCACGGCGTTCTTTCCATTTGTTCATTTTAAGGTGTAACCAGAACGGTGAGAATTAAATATTTCTGTTAAGCTTTTCAGCGGAATAATTGTAAATTCTAACTTATTTCGAAAATATTTTCACGGATAAAAAATACTTCTGCGTCAGGATTCTTCTGCAGATTAAATTAAGTTCAAAATGAAGCCAGCGCTAATTTCTTCAAATCACTTGAAAATTTTGACTGTTGCACTAAAATTAAAGCGTTTAATCAGTAAAATCAATTAAGGTTTAACTGTAATAATAAATTAGCGAAGGAGAACAAAGTTTGAGTGAAGATAAACTAGAAGTTGAAGGGACAGTTGTCGAGTCCTCCAAAGGTATTTTTCGGGTAAAGCTGGAAAATGATCACATCGTAATAGGTCACTTATCCGGCAAAATGAAAATGTACAAGATTCGTGTACTTCCAGGAGATACCGTCACAATTGAACTTTCTCCCTATGACCTGAAACGCGGAAGAATAGTGCGGCGGGAAAAAGTTGAAAATTGAGAGCAAACCCAGCATAGAAGTTTCATTTAAAATGATGAAAATTGGTTTGTTGTATCCAGTGTACAATTGCTTATCACGGGATTCAACGCTGGATCTTGGATGAATATATTTGAACAAACTATCTGTGATTTGACCGCCAGTGGACTGAACTCAGTGGATGAGTCAGCAAACTGGGAACCGTCTGTGCTCAACGAACTGGTTGAGCAACCTCCTAATCCTGAAATGGGCGACTATGCCATGCCCTGCTTCAGCTTTGCCAAAAGCCTGCGGCGCTCCCCTGTAAAAATTGCTGAGGAGTTAGCTGAAAAACTCCAATCCTTGCTAAGTCCGGAATCAACAGTCACTGCAATTCAGGCGACTGGAGCATACCTGAATTTTACCGTCTCTGCAGTCGCGATGGCTGAAGCAGTGCTGCCCGATATTTTCAACGGTACCTATTTCAAGGAAGCTTCCAAAATTGCTCTTGAACGGGTGATGATTGAATATTCTCAGCCTAATACCCATAAGGGCTTCCATGTGGGGCATATGCGAAATGTTGCACTTGGGGACAGTCTTACACGGATTTATAAATATAATGGTTATGATGTAGTTGGAGTGAACTACATAGGTGATGTTGGGGCACACATCGCAAAATGCTTATGGTATTTCCGCAATCACAATACTGAAACTCCTCCGCAACATTTTCGTGGAGAATGGTTAGGCGAGTTATACTCTCAAGCAGTAAAAAAACTCGACGATGCTGAGGGGGAGGAGAAAATTAAATTTCAGCAGGAGGTAAGTCATATTCTGCAAAAACTTGAAGCTAAAGATAAAGCATTCACCGAAGAATGGGAAATGACACGTGAGTGGTCAATGCAGGATTTTCATGAGATATATGAGTGGCTTGACGTTAATTTTGATCACATATTTTATGAATCAGAGGTTGATGAAGAAGGGAGGAAAATTGTAATTGAGGGAGAAGTAAAAGGGACATTTGAGCGTTCAGAAGGTGCAATAGGAGTTAATCTTGAGGCAGAGGATCTCGGCTTTTTTATGCTTTTGAAATCAGATGGCAACACTCTCTATGCCACCAAAGACCTTGCGCTGGCACAGCGTAAATTTGATAAGTTTGGTGTAAAACGTTCTATTTATGTCGTAGGTGCGGAGCAGACTCTGCATTTTAAACAAGTTTTTGCAACTCTCAAACGGATGGGCTATTCGCAGGTTGAACAGTGTTTCCATTTGCCATATGCATTGGTCATGCTTCCAGAGGGAAAAATGAGTTCCCGTGCAGGTAATGTAATTCTGTTTTCGCAATTGCGCAAAGAAATTATTGAAAGCATCCAATCCGCTCATCTGGCAGAACACCGGCTGGATTGGAGTCAGCAGGAGTTGAGCGAAACGGCGCAGAAAATTGCCGTCGCTGCTATCAAATACGGAATGCTCAATCAGGATTCTAACAAACAGATTGTGTTTTCCATGAAGGACTGGCTGATTTCAGAAGGTGATACAGGAACCTATCTGGTTTATGCATACGTTCGTATTAGAAGTATAGGACGGCAGATTTCGCGTGAAGTCAGTACGGATGTGGATTATTCGCTCTTGACGCACGCCAACGAAAAAATATTGCTGCGTCAGTTGCTGGATTTCAACCGCACTGTATTAAACTCCGGAGAACAATGTCGTCCGTCACTACTGGCGAGGATGCTCTTTGAGTTTTCCAAAGATTTCAGTAGAGCCTACAATACCTGTTCGGTAAAGCATGCAGAAACTGAAAAGCTGCAGGCTGCGAGATTACTCTTATTTCATTGTGTTGCCGAAACACTCCTGCAGGGTCTTCATCTCCTTGGAATCACTCCGCCGGAACGGATGTAAAGCTGCAGAGATTCTTTGTGGATTTCAGCCCGTAAGTTTGAAAAATTACTGGAATATTTAGCCTCCCACCTTTGCTTTTCCAGATTTTAGCTAAAACAAGAGATATGCGCACCTTGTTGTTGATTTTTATTTTTTTCTTTAGTTTTTCACTGGAAGCATCAGCAGATTATTTTAAATGGGAAATTCTTTTTGCGGCAAAAGGTTTTGGTACAGAGTTCGAAACAATTCCACTTGCTGCAGCAGGAAAAGTAGAATTTGCGGATAAAAGAATTGAGTGCAGAATGGGGAGTTTCTGGACACGTATGGAAGCGGATTTGCTGCTTGAGGGAAAGACTTTATTCTGCGTAAACGGAGATAAAGAGAATTCTGTGAGTGTGGTTTGCAGAGACAATCATCTTAACCGCAAATATAATCTGCTTAAAGAGCTTTATCCAGCCGCAAAAGCTGGTTTCCGACTTTTCCCAAAAATGGGCAGCGGTTCTCCATATTTGGAACTGCGTTGTTATTTTTGATTACGTTGTTAAGGCAAAGCTTTTAAAATAGTCTGTACGGTTTCGAAAGATTTTTTTGCGGCAGTATTCAGGAATCCATAAGAAAATTTTTGTCCATTTGCTCCAGCTAAATCACTGAGGCAACGTACCACAATTGCCGGAATTCCAAATTGTTCTGCAACCTGTGCAACTGCGGCTCCTTCCATTTCAATTGCCTGCCCACCAAATTGTTCAAACAAAGCTTTTCGTGTTTCTCCGCACTGCAGGAAAACATCTCCGGTCAGGATAGTCCCCATTCTTACTCCCGGGAGTGCGGCCTTGATTATCTCCTTTATTTCCGGATCGAGGGTAAACTCCGCAGAATTTTCAGGAGCTCCCATTGGAATACTTCCCGCTCGGTAAACCTGTAGCTGACCATCGTTCAGTGCTCCGTAATCGTATTGAATTAAAGACTCTCCAACCACTACCTCTCCAATTTCCATCTCTGGATCAATTCCACCTGCTACCCCGGAAAAAACAAGCAAATCACAGTCAAACTGCTGAATCAGTAAGGTTGAAGCTAGCGCAGCATTAACTTTCCCAAGACCGCATTCGACGACAATCAGTTCATGACTTTCTTCTTGTTTGCAGAAAAAAGTTCTACCTCCGAGCGTTTGAGCGGAATTGGGAGGTAAATCAAAATATATTATTTCTTTAGGAATGGCACAGAGAATTCCAATCTTCATAGGGATAAATTAACAATAAAATTAATCAAAGTATTTTTTGCAAATAGCTGGAAAATCCCGTTTTGTACACCAGTCATAAAACTTGCCGCTTCCGGATGCACAAGAAACGGTGACAAAACTCAGCAACAAAAAAGCCGTCCAATAACACAATAAACGACGGAAAAATGTAAGCTGAATTACTGAATAATTGCTGCAATGAAAGTTGAATGACATGTTCAGTCTTTTCCGCTCAAATCAAAAACCAATTTTGCAAAATCTTTTGTTCCTCCGTCCGGAAGTAGTTTGTGGAGCTTTTTACCCATTTCTCCCGGGACATGCTTCTCCAAAAAATTATTCCACCAGTTAATTCCGTCACTTGCTAAAACTTGCTGGGAAACATATTCTCCCGCGTCCTTTTCCTTAATCAGTAAAGCATTATCTTCCTGATGAGTTCCAGGAAGTGGAATTAGAACTGTATCTTTTTGCAGAACAGCAAGTTCGCCAAGGATTCCCAAGCCTGCTCTTGTTAGCACTATTTCGCTTTTAGCAAGCAAGTCCCCCATACCTTCGTGGACAAATTCCAGCGGGTGATAATGCGGATGAGAAAAAGTTGATGTTTCCTGTTCGAAATTAATCGTGGGTCCAGCACCGGTTAGATGAACAACCTGAAAATTATTCAGCAAGTGTTTTAACAACGGTAGAACCGCACGATTTAAGCCAATCGCTCCCTGACCGCCTCCTGTGATAAGAATGAGCGGGAGTTCCGGATGCAGATCAAAACGTTCATTCGCGAGTTTTGCATTTGCGGAAAAAATTTCCTGACGTACAACAGGGCCAATTGTCTGTTTTAAAGCAATTGAAGGAAATTGATTTGCAGTTTGTTCAAAATAAGCAACGAGTGCCTTACTGACTGGAGCCATTAAACGGTTGGCAAGTCCGGGTCGCACATCCATTTGCAGGATTACATGCGGAATTCTCAAGATCCACCCTGCGTAAGCTACAGGGACGCTCACAAAACTTCCCGCGGTTACAATGACTTGCGGTCGGAAAATCAGCAAAAGCACCAAACCCATTATTCCTCCACCTATAATAAACAAAGGATCGATGAAGTTATGCCAACTCCAGTAACGTCTCAGTTTTCCGGATGGAATTGCGACAAATGGAATTTCCGTTTGTTCTACCATTTTACGTTCCGGGCCGTTTTTGCTGCCGAGAAACAAAAAGTGAGAGTCTGGTTTTTGTCGGCCTATTTCTTCTGCTAAAGCCAGCAAAGGTAAAGTAGGACCTCCCGATCCTCCACCTGTAAATAAAACTCTAACAGGTTTTTCACTCAATATTTGAGACTCATTTTCAGTCATTTGAAGTTCCGTGAATCAACGAGCAATTGTGCCTTCTTCAATTCCGTCTGCAGAAGGCCGCTGACCCCCACTGCGTCATTGCAAAAAATCCATTCTACTCCACGGTTTATTTCACGAAATAGATTGTTCTTTGACTTAGGATAGCCAACACCTATTTTTTGTCCACAATCCAAGTGTTGTTTTACAATCTTTTTATGAAGCAGCAGATAGTGTCCACCTAATCCGGCATATTCTTCATTCAAGGAGATTTTGCTCAAGCTTTTTGCGTTAAAGACCGCTACCGGAAGTTTCGCTGAAGTGTCGACAAATTTAATCAGCACGAGCATTTCCGGAGCAAGAGAAAGCAGATGAAAATCTTTCCGAGGTTCCAGAGAAGCGAAGAGCTCTTTGAGAATCATGTTCTGCTTTTCCGGTTGAGGATAATGTTCTTCTTTGGCCTCCACCATCAAGTGCAGTTTCCCGCCGTAACGTAGAAGTACTTCTTCCAATGTGGGCATCTGTGGACAGTGCTGCTTTAGTTCTGCTAATGTTGTTTCAGCAATCCGGAGATTTGAACCGAACAATCTCTGTAAATCCGGATCATGAGCAACTACTGGGTGTAAATCTTTTGTCCAGCGAAAATCCAGTTCAATCCCCCAGATACCTGCTGTTTCGAGTGCATGATCAAATGCGGATAAAGTATTCTCGAACACAGTGATATTGTCATGTTGTCCACGGTGAGAAATGATTTTGCACTTACCCAGATTCTCCAAAGTAGGAACTTGCTGCGGAACAATTGCAAAGATCGAATCACAGATCTGCATCAAACGGGATTCCAGCCAGGACGGTAGTTCCATAATATTTAGGGAATTATGGTTTAAAAAAAATTATCTGTCAACAAGGGGTTTTAACAAACTAAGCTTCTTGAGAGGGTTCTTCCCATATCTGCTTTACAAATTTAAGCGGTCGCAATTTTTCGATAATTTTGTGGAAAACAGGCCAGGTTACAGATTCAAGTTTGATACGTATATCTGCATCATTTTTATTTTTTTCCGCAGATTCGGAATAGATAATAGCAACACCTGCATCTTTTATTATTTTTGTTATCTGAAAAAGAATCCCTGTACCATCAATGACATGTAAATGAATGATGTGTGATCGGGATATTTTTTTTGAGATTTTCCATGAAACATCAATAGGGATTATTTTGGGCTGAGCCAGCTTTATTTTGTTAATTTTATTCGGACAGTCTGCGAGGTGAATTTCAATTTCCTTGTCATCATGAATGAAGCCTGAAATTTTATCACCGGGAATAGGGAAACAGCAACTTGCGAGTTTGATTAATGGGTTTTGCACATCATCGATCAAAAATACATTTTTATCTCCTCCAAATATATTCCCCCAAAATTCAGGGCTTATCATTTCCTTCAAACGACCGGTACTCTCAAAATGAAGTAATTTGTACTTTCTAAGAAACGGTTGCAAAGGCCGTTTTTGCAAACCGATTTCCTGAAAAAATTTATTGGCAGATAATTTTTCTGCTTTCAGTGCAGACTTAACCGGCGAAGATTTAATCCACTTTTCTACACTCAGTTCTTCACCTTTTTCTCTTAATTTCCGCTCCAGCAGTACACGTCCGGAATTTCTGGCGTTTATTACTTTTTGCTGTTCTACTGCTCTTTTTATTTGGGAACGGCTTTTTGCTGTTTTGACCTGTTTAAGCCATTCTTCTTTTGGATGAACGCCCGGGTCAGTGATAATTTGCAGAGCTTCTCCTGTAAACAACTGCCGTTCCCTTGGGACCCTTTTTTTAGTTGTATCTACCGAAGAAGGATTTACCAGAGCACCGATGCAGTGGTTGCCAAGTTCCGAGTGTATGCCATAAGCAAAATCCAGTACAGTTGCCCCTTGTGGAAAAACAAGCATGTCTCCTTTGGGACTGTATACTTGTACTTGATCAGACTGTACATAGCTCATGACATCGAGCATACGAACGTCTTTGTCACCTGACATCTGATCAAGTTGGCTGAGATAGATACGATAATAGTCTGCGAGTTCGGTTGGGCTTCCACTCCAATGTGCCATGATTCCATACTGATTCTTTGTCAGCATTTCTTCAGAGACAATTTCGATTAAGGTTTGCTCACCTTCAATTCTTAACTCAGTCTGAATTCCTTCATAACCATTCCAGAGAGGATTGCTGATATAATCTCTAATTTTCAGAGGGATAACAGAATAATTTGTATGAATTATGCCGAGTGCCTGAAAACAATCTAAGCTTTTTTTAACTACAATCCTGAAACCTTCCAAGATATGATCGATCGGGCCACTTTCCAGAATACGGGAGGCAGGATGAACATAAAGCGGTTCAACATTGTGAAAAGCTAAATTTTGTTTTTCTAAATTATTTTGTAAAGATTCTTGCATGGCCTTAATCGTTGAAATGCGGTCTTTTTTCAATTCATCGATTTCAAGCAATGTTTTCTGATATCTCTTTGGATAAAGTAATTTAAAACAAAGCTCGGTGTGTTCTTGACATATTTGAGTTAATCCCAGTCGTTCCGCAAGTGGTACATAGATATTAAGCGTTTCCAGGCTGATCCGCCGTTGTTTTTCACGGGGCATGGCGTCCATGTCTCTCATGTTGTCAAGCCGGTCAAAGAGTTTGATAAACAATGCACGTACATCCTGCACCATCGTTTTCAACATCCGCTGATATGTTGCGTCTAAATTATCCGCACTTAAATTTTTAGGACTTTCGGGTTTTTTAATTTTAGTTAATCCGGTGACTATATCTGCATACCATGAGCCATAACGCTCGTGGATATCGTCGTGAATTATGGAAGTATCTTCAATGATATCATGGAGAAGAGAAGCAACGACTGTAGGAGCATCCAGTCCTGCTCTGCAGATATAACTTGCAACACGCAGCGGATGAATGATGAACGGTTGACCGGATTTACGCTTCTGGTTTTCATGGTAATGCCGGATGTCTGAGATGGCTTGGTCGAGCAGTTCCGAATCTTTGCGGGTACCATATTCCTGTACATAGCTGCGGATTTGCTGATCCAAATCCGTAATCAGAGCTTTGTCACTTACTGAAATATTAGTTTGTTCGTTACTCGACATTTTCTTTTTAAGACTTTAATTTATTGTGGTTGAAAGCTTCTTGCCTGCTCATTACCGCTGCAGTAACGCAATGTGGACTCCCTGCGGACAGGTTTCCAGCCGACTTCAAAAGACTGTCCCCACAAAGATTCCCTGATTTCCCGGAAGAGCTCGAAACTCTTCGGGTCAACCCAGAAAAAAAAATAGTTTTCTTCCGGAGGATATTTTTTCATCAAACTTTGCAGCAACCCATCGTGCTGAGAAAGTTGATGCCACCATTGACCTGATCCAGGCGAAGGTAAGAATTCCAAACAGTGGGCGTGTCCGCTGCCGGTAGTGAGTTTAATTGAGTATTGAATAAGACTGATTTGTTTTGGTAAAGCTTTTTTGCCTGAAAGGTACTTTTTTAAATTTTGATAAACTAATGCGCGGTCCAGATATAATATGCGGTCATCCCTCAGTAAAAATAATAGATTGTTTTTTTGAGAAGCATGCGACCATGGGATCTTAATTTTTTCAATGATTTCAAATGATTGATCTTCCTTAGTTGCTTGGTCACTTTTTTCTATGAGTGAGAACATTGCCATGAAAACCGCCAGAATAACCAGGATCCCTACATTGTTCGAGACAATGTCAACCAGAGAGTCCAAGTTTAACAAACCCGGCAAATCACCTAAATATCCCCTTTTTTTGCGCATTAATTATCATCTTGCTTGGATTCTTCTTTTTTCTTACTTTGGTTGAAGGCTTCTCGAGCTTCTGCTTTCTCTTTTTCATGGAGAGAATGTTGATATTTTACAAACCAGTCAGATACTTTCTCCGCTAAATCCGGACGTTTGATACGGACACAGAGATCCACCAGTTTTTTTAAGGTGCTGTTTTGCGGATCAAGCTTGATGGCTTCTTCATAATAACGGACTGCACTTTTGTATTTACCGTTTTTTTCTGCTTCTTCCGCAAGGCTAATTTTTGTCTGAACTTCTACTTGAATCTCTTTATTTTGATAACTTTTCAGCATCTGCTCCAATTCAAAAGCTCTATTTTCATTTTCCAGCAAATGATTGAGATTGATAGCCTTTTGCAGTAGTTTTTTGCTGACTGCAATGTTGAGTGCTTTGTCAATTACCACCACAGCATTTTTTGGATCGTTCTTCTTAAGGTAATTTTCCGCAGCAGTCAAATATGCAGTATGTACAGTTTTGATTCCTTCGCGCGCTTCTTTATTCTGACGGTTTATACGTAAAATACGTCTATACAATTCAAAAGCTTCATCCCAGAAATTATTGTCTGCATTCA